>TARA_B110000027_G_scaffold43449_1_pt1 | contig 10810 bp, 11 predicted proteins | sample TARA_B110000027 | Tara Oceans TARA_B110000027 (sample SAMEA4397101) | marine metagenome | biome: Polar Biome; feature: [SRF] surface water layer (ENVO:00010504); material: water (ENVO:00002006), including particulate matter (ENVO:01000060) such as... | depth 5 m
ATAGAGTTGTTAAAATATTAAAAAAGTGGTCTGGAAAACTAATAGAGCCAAAGTACACGAAAAATATTTCATCAACATTAATTAAGAGTAAAATTTCTGAAGTTGTTTTGCTTGAAAACAGAGTTTCTAGATTAAAAAGACTAATTAACTCAAAAGATATAGTTAGGATAATTGAGTCTCACAATTCTCTTACAGGATTAATAATCGAAAATCTTAGTATTAACAAAAAAAATAAGAATAAAGAGTTTGATGGTATGTGGTCGTCAAGTTTAACTGATTCTGCTACAAAAGGAAAGCCTGACAATTCATCAGTAGATTTTTCTACAAGACTATCATCTTTAAATGTCATGATGGAAGTCACATCAAAACTTCTAGTATTTGATGCGGATAATGGTGGACAATTAGAGCACTTACCTTTTTTAATCAGATCACTTGAAAGATCTGGAGCTTCAGCGATTATAATGGAGGACAAGATTGGTCTTAAAAAAAATTCTCTTTTTAAAGACCAAACTGATACCAAACAAGACAAACCAGAAATTTTTGCAAAAAAAATTAAACAAGTTTGCAACACAAGAAAAAATAATGATTTCATGATGATTGCAAGAATAGAAAGCTTTATAGTTGGAAAAGGTTTAGATGATGCCCTAAAAAGAGCTGAAGTCTATTCGAAAGCTGGTGCTGATGCTATTCTGATACATAGTAAAGAAAAAACTCCAGTTCAAATATTTTCATTTGCTAAAGAATTTAAAAAAAGTAGAAATTTCATACCACTGGTTTCTGTACCATCTACATACTCCAAAGTTTATGAGAAAGATTTAATTAAAAATGGTTTTAGATTAGTTATCTATGCAAATCAACTTCTAAGAGCTGCTTATCCTGCCATGCAACATACAGCAAAAAAAATTTTAGAAAATAGCAGAGCTTTTGAAGTTGAAAAGGATATTATTCCTATAAAAGAAATAATTAATTTAATTAAAAATGATTGAAGTCAAGCCTTTAATCAATTTAATAAAAAAAAATAAAACTAATTTTTTTGCTAGTGTCCCTGACAGTTTTTTAAAAGAACTTTGTTATTCATTTCAAAAAACATATAAGTTGACTATCATATTTAATTTTATTTAAATTAACTTTTTTTAAAAATTATGGAAGCATTAATATTAGCAGCAGGCTTCGGTTCTAGGCTTTTAAAACCACTTAATAGTAAGCCAAAATCATTATTAAAAATAAGTAAAAAAACAATCCTTTACTATCTTGTAGATAAAATACAAAAAAATAAAATTAATAAATTACATATAGTTGTTGGGTTTAAAAAAAAAATGATTATTGATTATTTAATAAAAAATTTCTCAAGTAAAATCGAAATCAATTTTATATATAATAAATACTACAAAAAAAGAGGAAATATTTACTCAGTATGTCTAGCAGAAAGTTTTTTAAATAAGGATTTAGTGATTTTTAATGCAGATATAGTATTACCAAAGAATATATTAAATAGATTTATATTAGATCCGCAAAAAAATTTATTTTTAACAAATCAAAAAAAATTTATTAATGATGATGATATTGTATATTCCTACACAAAAAATAAGGTGGTTAATAATATTTTTATTAAAGAAAGTAAAAATAATCAAAAAAATTTAGTACCATCTGCAGGAGTGGTAAAAATGGAAAAAAAGACAATCAAATCATTTTTATCTATAATCAAAAAAATGGATTTTAATAAAATAAAATATTCTGAGAATGGTTATCAAGATTTAATCAAAAAATTTAAATTCAAAGTTTGTATATCAAGAAAAAAAATAATTGAGGTTGATACCCGAAGAGACTATAAAAATCTTAAAAAAATTATCAACTATGATAAATCTTATACATGCTAAGTTTGATAAAAAAGTTAAGTCCAAAAGTTATAAATAAAAATAAGGTATACCTTTATTCTGCTGGATTTAATGTTGATAAATTTTTAAAAGGAAAAGCAAGAATTGAAGAGGAAATTGAGGATCTAAAATTATTAATTAAAAAAAAAACTAAGATTTTACTAATTTCTCATCAGGGCTCCTTTAAAAAAAAAAACACTATTCACTTTGATTTTTTAATTAAATATCTTAAAAAAAGATTAAATACTAAAATTATTTATATAAGAGAGAAAAATATTCTTAATAAAAAAAAAATATTAAAATTATCCAAACGTGATCAAATAGTTTTTTTACCTAATAGTAGGTTTTTTAATGGCGAAGAGTTGAATTCAGACACTTTGGGGAAAAATTTATCAATGTTGACTGATTTTGTTATTATTGGAGGTTTTTCAAAAGCTCATAGAAAAAATTCTTCGAATAATGCAATTTTAAAATACAAACCAGCCTATTTATCGAATGGAATATATAGAGAAATTATTAAACTAAAACCATGGCTTAAGCCAAAAAAAAATTCATTATGCATTTTGGGTGGAATTAAAAAAGAAAAAATCACAGTAGGTTTAAATTTTTTATCAAAAACATATAATCATATTATCCCAGCAGGATTAGTTCTTAATACAATACTGAAATCAACCAAACATAATATAGGTAGTTCAACTTATCATTCAAAAAAAGAGCTGATTCTTACAGAAAAGATTTATGCTAAATATAAGGATAAATTTCTTATACCAAAAAAATTTATTGTTTGTGATAAGAATAATCATAAAATAAATAGAAAAACTGATTTAAAAAATATTAAAAAAAATGAAATAATAGTTGGTTTTAATTTATCACAAGAAATGCACATGATTTTAAAAAAATGTATCACAAAAAAGAGCCAAATTTTATTAGCCGGAACGCCTTCTATAATCAAAAAAAACTTCAAAGAACCTTCTGTTTCTATCCTAAGATACATAAACAAAAATAAAAAAAACTCACTTATGCTCGGTGGAGATACTGTTTCAGATTTACCCTTCAAAGGTCTAAAATCTTCTGGTGGCGGATCATCATTATTTTATTTATCAAATAAAGTCTTACCAGTTTTAGAAAGTTTATATAGAAATCAAAGAAAGTTTAATGTTATTTAATTTTAACTCACCAACAGATATTTTTTTTGGATCTGGTTACTTTAGAAAAACCTCTGAATTCACAAATAAATTTGGAAAAAACCCAATGATAGTTTGTGGGAGAAATTCTATGCGTAAGTTTAAATTTTTAGACTTATTAATCAATGATTTTAAAAAAGATAAGAAGAAATTTATTGTTTATGACAATATTTCTTCCGATGCTAAATCTAATGAAATTAATGAGGCAATTTCAATAATTAAAAAAAAAAAAATTGACTTTGTAATTGGTTTAGGAGGTGGAAGTGCAATTGATGCAGCAAAAGCCATAGCTGTAGGGATTAACTTTAAAAACATAGAAGAAGTTATTGGAAAAAATATTTCTGATAATTTAAAATGCTTACCTATAGTTGCAATACCAACTACTGCAGGCACAGGTTCAGAAGTTTCAAAAGGTTCTATAATTACAGATATAAAAAGAAAATTTAAATCTGGAATAAGAGGAAATAATTTGTTTCCTAAGATTGCAATAATTGATCCAACCTTCAGCTTAACAATGCCAGATGACCTTTTAGCTGAAACAGGATTTGATGCTTTTACACATTTATTTGAGTCTTATCTTGCAAAAAAAAGTAACCCTATTACAGAAAATTTTTCTGAAATTGGATTGTCAATCATAATGAAATACTTACCTATATCATTAAGGGGGAAAAAAAATTTGATTGCAAAAGAAAAAGTCTGTCTAGCAGCTCTCATGGGTGGTATTAATGTGGCTAATGCAAGTTCATGCTTGCCACACAGATTACAACAAGCAATGGGATCAGTTCAAGAAGTAGCACATCCACATGCTAGAGGTTTAGCTTGTATTTATCCATCATGGCTTGAAGAGGAGTATAAATTTAGTAAAAAGAAAATTGAAAATTTAAAAAAAAAAATTGGTATTAAAAGTCATAAATGTAGTTTTATAAATGATTTTATGAATAAAATTAAAGTGAATAACACTTTATCAGAATATGGAGTGGTAGAAAAACATATTTCTATATTTTTAAAAAATATATCTGGTAATCTACAAAATGATCCAATATCAAATATAGACGATAAACTAATTAGAAAAATTTATTTTAAATCTTTATAATATTTTAAAATGAAAAAATTAAATGTAGCAGTTGTAGGTGCAAGTGGTTTCACTGGAAGTGAATTATGCAGGTTATTATTACAACATAAAAATATAGGAGAAATCTACCCGGTATCAAGAGAGATAAAAAATTTCTCGAGAACCCATCCGAATTTGTTTGCTGCTGGTTTGAGCTATATTTCAATTCATGAACTTCATAAAATTTCAAAAAATTTAGATTGTATATTTTTATGTACAAAATCTAATGATTCTTACGATTTGACAATAAAATTACTAAAAGAAAATATTAAAATTGTTGACTTAAGTGGTGCATTCCGTTTCGATGATATGAGCAAATATAAAAAAGCATATGGTAGCATTAAAAAAATAAATAAGCTTTTGTTAAAAAAAAAAATTGCTTATGGACTATCAGAACTTAATAGAAAAAATATTTTAAATGCTGATATTATTGCTAATCCAGGCTGTTATGCAATTACAGCAATACTATCTTTAGCTCCAATCATTCAAAATAAAATTTTGGAAATCAACCAACCCATAACATTAAATGCAATCAATGGAACAACAGGAGCGGGAAATAACCCAAAAATTGATGTAACACATGCAAATGCAACAGAAAATATTTTAACTTATAATGCAGAAGGTCACAGACATGCGCCAGAAGTTGAGGATAAATTGCAGAGTTTTTTTAAAAAAAAAATACTGATTGACCTAAATACTGCTCATGGAAATTTTAGAAGAGGAATATATTTAAGAATTAACTTAAATGTTAAAAAAAAATATATTAATAAACTTAATAGAGAGACATTAATTAAAATTTATAAAAAATTCTATGATAAAGAAAACAAAAATAACCAATTTATACAAATTTTAGATTATAAAAAAAAACTATCAAAAAATGACAAAGAGTATGATCTTTACCCATCTGTAACAAATGTTGTTGGCTCTAATAACTGTTTAATAGGACTTGATTACGATCAGGAACTTGGTGTTATTAGAATTATTGCCACAACCGATAATCTTATTAAAGGAGCAGCTGGATCAGCAATTCAAAATATGAACATTGTTTTTGGATTTGAAGAATCTGAGTCTCTGTCAAAATATGGAATATTTTAAAAATAAAATCTTAATTATTAGTCCAGTCCATCCATACCTAATTTCTGAGTTGAAGAGATTGAAGCATAATGTTGAATATTTTCCATCAATAAAATACATTGATCTAGAAAAAAAAATTGCATCACAAAAACTTTTAATATTGAGAAGTGGAATAAAGATAGATAAAAACATTATAAATAAAGCGAAAAAGCTTAAGTATATTATAAGAGCTGGCTCAGGTTTAGATAATATTGACGTTACTACTGCAATCAAAAATAATATAAAAGTATTTAATTTGCCAAATCTTAATGCTGTATCAGTTGCAGAATTTGCTTTTGGACTCATAATATCAGCAGCCAGAAATATTGTAAAAGCTGATAAGGAGCTAAGAAAAAATATTTGGAACAAGCCTAGTCACTATGGATTTCAATTAAAAGATAAAACTCTTGGTATTATAGGTCTAGGAAATATTGGAACGAATATTGCAAAAATTGCCAAAGGATTTTCGATGAATGTTATCGCAAATGTAAAAAATCAGTCCAAAAAAAGAACCTCTTCTGTAAAGTTAGTATCCCTGCATAACTTACTGAAGAATTCAGACTTTATCACATTAAATGTACCTCTTAAAAATGATACTAAAAACTTACTTAATAAGAAAAATTGCAGATTATTGAGAAAAAACTCAATACTAGTTAACCTATCAAGAGGTGGAGTCGTTAATGAGGAGGTTTTATACAGATTATTAAAAGATAAATTAATTTTTAGAGCTGCAACAGATGTTTTTCTACATGAAAAGAAAGATAATAAACTATTTAAGTTAGAAAATATTATAGTAACACCGCATATTGGAGCAATGACTTATGATGCACAAAAAAATATTGCAAATGAAGTAATAAAAAAAGTTATCAAGTTAAAAATTTAGTTTTAATTGCAATCACCACAAAGAATACTTGTATCAAGATTCTTTTATTTATTTATTAATATTTTGAGATTTATAATTTCATCAAAATCTAAAATATCAGTTATCCTAGACAAAAACCTCATTTTTTAGCACTTTCATAATTTTCATCCTATTTTTCTTTTCAATCATGTTAAAAAGTAATATTGATTATTAAGACTATTACATTAAATAATAATTATGAACAAGATTGCAAAATATGAGTGTATAGAATTTCTTAAAAGTGAAGGAAGCCCCATAATAATAGTCTCTGTTGCAGAGGAAGCGGAAGCAGTCCTTAACGCTTGCAAAGAAAATGGTATAATAGTTTCAGCATTTTGTGATAATGAAAGTAGAAAAACAGAAAAAAAATTCTGCAATTTAAATGTCGTTCATACTCCTGCTTTAAAAAAAAAATTTCCTGATGCAAGATTTATTGTTGCACACCATAATATAAAAGATTGTGCAAGACAATTAGATGAACTGGGCTACAATGAAATATATTCATCTTTAGAATTGCTTAAGAATTATGATGTTACTAAATATAAACATCGTGTAACTCAACCTTATATGGCTTCAAAAATATTAGTTTCCAAAACAACCCATGATCTTTATTTTGATGAGTCAAAAACTTATTTAAGAAGTATTGATGTTATGATCACTACAAAATGTTCTATGAATTGTAAAAATTGTGCTAACCTTATGCAATACTATGTCGATGCAAAAAATACTGATGAAAAAATTGTTGAAGCTGTCGAGCTATTAAGTAAAAATGTAGATTATATAGGAGAATTTAGAATTATAGGTGGAGAACCACTTATGAACAAAGACTGGGCCAAAATTATTAACAGTATTATAGATAAAGATTCAAACCGAGAAGTATTTATCTATACAAATGGAACCATAAGCCCCAAAGAAGAACATTTAGAAACCTTTAAAGGAAAAAATGTTAATTTCCGTATTACTGATTATGGAAAACTTTCTAAGAATGTTGACAATATGGAAGAAAGTTTAAAGCGACATGGAATTGGTTATAGAAGAGAAGTGGCAGAAAATTGGGTAGACTGCAGCAATGTCAAACAACATAATCGATCACCTGCAAGATTAAAACAGGTTTTTAAGGAGTGTTGTGCAAAAAAGTTCTATACATTACTAAATGGTAAGCTTTACACATGTCCATTTATAGCTAATGCTGTAAATTTAAAAGCTATACCCGATAATAAAGCTGATTATGTAGATTTATTTTCAGAAAAAGAAAATTTAAAAAAGAAAATAAAAAAATTAATTAATATGGAGAATTTTTTCCCTGCTTGTGATTTTTGTGATGGCAGACCAAATGACCCTACTACAGCAAAAGAATATGCAGGAAAAGGACTAATCAAAGCAGCCGAACAAACTCAAGAAAGATTACCTTATACTAAATATAATTAATTTTAAAACTTAATTAAGTAGTAATTTCTAAATTGTAATGTCAGACCTAATTAACATAAGTATCATTATTCCTGTTTATAACGCAGAAAAATATATAAAAAATTGTCTAGATTCATTACTAACACAAGATTTTAAAGGGACATTTGAAATAATTTTAGTTGATGATGCTTCAACTGATAATACTAAAAATGAAATTAATAAATATAACATCCCTTTTTTAAAATTGTTTCCATTAGAGACTAATGCTGGCCAATCTGTAGCTAGAAATTTAGGTATTAAAAAAGCTAAAGGTGTATATTTTTTTTTTATGGATATTGACGACACTATAGAGAAGAATTCATTATCCACGTTGTATAATTTGGCTATACAAAAAGATTGTGATCTTGTTTTTTCAGATTTTAAGAGATTCGAGAATGCAAAAAACCAGAGAAATAACATTTTTAGCTATTCAGAAGATAAGTTTTTTGATGGTAAAGAACTTTTGAACGCAATGCAAAATGAACTTTATGATCATAATCCATTATTTGGACACCTTGGTTTATTTGGGTGTAATGCGAGATTGATTAAAAGCTCTGTAATTCATAGTAATAAAATCTTATTTGAAGAAAAACTTCGAATGATGGAAGATAAAACTTTTGGGTGGGATATTTTAGGTTTGGTTAAAAGTGTCTATTATGTAAAAAAACAATTATATTCTTATCATGTTTATCCAAATGTTAGTACTGCAGTTGTCGATGGTGTAAATAATGGTTTTCCATTAACTAATTTTAAGTTAGTTAAAGACCATATACAAAATAGTTTAAGATCAAGAGGTTTGAATGAAAATAGTGTTAAAAAATCTGGAGACCAAGGTTTAATTTTTTTTATAATAACACTTCTTGTATCTTATACTAGATGTATGTTTTTAAAAAAAGTTGATTTTAATGAAGGTAAAAAATTTCGTAAAAAAATTATTAAAAAAATTATTAATGATCCAGATATTTTAAGGGCAATTAAAAATTATCATCCTTCAAAAAAAGAAAGTTATTGGATACCAAAAAGCATAGCATTTCGATCTTGTTTTTTTTTAGAATTAGCATGCAATCTAAGAGCTAAACAAGCACTTCAAATGAGAAGAGATAATAAATCTTAATTTTTTTTAAAAGGAAATATTTGGAATAATTATATAGTGTATGGGTTAATACAATTGCCACCGACACCTTTAAATATAACGTCATTTTAAGAAAATCATTACCAATAAGTGGAAAAGCATATTTGAATTTATAATCACTATTCATTGAATCAATTGGTAATTCTCTTCCACATAATAGTTCCTCAAACATCAAAGTTGTAGACAATAGTAGATCATTAACCTTGGTAATTCCTTATATATAATATTATTGCATAAGGTTAGATTCATAATATTAATAAAGGTATGATTAAATTATTTTTATTCAGTTTAATATTATTTTCTTTTTACGAAGTTAATGCTTATGCCTATTTAGATCCAGGCACAGGAAGTATTATTATCCAAACGTTAGTAAGTGCTTTTGCAGCAACAGTAACTTTTTTATATTATTATGGAAATAAAATAAAAGATTTTTTTAAAAAATTTAAAAAAAATAACAACGAAGATAATAATAAAGATAATAAATAAAATACGATTTAAGTGTTTTTTATAAATAATTTAATTAATATTATTTAAAATATCATTTTTAATTTGAGTGTATTTATAAAATAATTACATTAGAAAATATAAATGTTAAAAAATTTTATAGCATCATTAGTTGGGTTAATTAGATTTATTCAACTTAATAAAAAAGAAAGAGAATTTGTTTTTTATAGTGAATCAAGATTTTATAGAAATTATTATATTGATTTGATTAAAAATTTAAAAAAAATAAATCAAAATAATATAGTTCTTATTACATCAGACAAGGATGATTTAAAAAAATTTAAAAATGAAATAAAATGCTTGTATATAAATAATTTTTTTATACTTACTTACTTCTTTAAAATCTTGGATTGTAAATTTATGATTATGACACTAACGGACCTGGGCTATCATCTTAAAAAATCTAAATTATGTAAATATTATGTGTATTATTTTCATGCTATAGGCAGCACTCATCAATTATATAAAAATCAAGCTTTTAAAAATTATGATATAGTCTTAGCTAATGGGGAATATCAGTCAAAAGAATTAAAATTAACAGAAATAAAATCTGGTTTTCCAAATAAAGAAATTATTAATTCTGGATATATATTTTTAGATAACTTAATAGCAAAAGCAAATTTAAGCTTAAAAGAAACTAAACATATTTTATTTGCACCATCTTGGAATTATAATAAAGAAAATTTATTTGATGATTATGGTACTGATATTATATCAAATTTATTATCAGAAGATTTTAAAGTAACGCTAAGACCACATCCAGAGCATTATAAAAGATCTATCAAAACAATTAATAAAATAGAAAGCTTATTTTTAATGAATCAAAATTTTATCTTAGATGAAAACTCCAACAATTTAAATTCCTTAGAAAAATCTGAAATTATCATAACCGATAATTCATCAATAGTTTTTGAATATATGTTTGTTTTTAAACGACCTATTATATATATGAACTATAAAGATAAAGTTCACAATATCAGTAAAGATAAAATTAATATACCTACTATTGAAGAAGAATTTAAATCACTATTTGGTAATATAATGAATGTTAATGATTTAAAGAATTTACCACAATTATGCAAAAAACTTATAATTAATAACAATATATCTGATCAAAAAGTTAATTCATTTGCTAAAGAATATTTATCAAACATTGGTAATTCTGCTTTTTTTGCAGCAAATTATTTAAGCAAAAAATCAAAATCAGAATAAATCTAAATCTATATAGTTTGTTAATTTATAGTTTGTTTTAAACCTCTCAACAGTGAGCGTTACTAGGAATTTTTTTTTGTACAAATATTGAATAACAATTAGGGTCGAACTCTTCTTTTTTGTATTCTTTTATAAGACCATAATTTTTATGCCCTGGTGGGAAATTAATATATCTTTTGTCTTCTAAGAATTCTAAATCTAAATTTTCAGCACAATTCATTGCAAACTTCATTATATTAACTGAAGACTTTGGTGTTTTTAAATTTTGGCAACGTTTAGGAACTTTATAGGCAAAATATATAGAAGATCTAAAATCAAACTCGTTTAAATTGT
>TARA_B110000027_G_scaffold69591_1_pt1 | contig 10769 bp, 8 predicted proteins | sample TARA_B110000027 | Tara Oceans TARA_B110000027 (sample SAMEA4397101) | marine metagenome | biome: Polar Biome; feature: [SRF] surface water layer (ENVO:00010504); material: water (ENVO:00002006), including particulate matter (ENVO:01000060) such as... | depth 5 m
ACTTAGAAAAATACTTCTTATATCTTTCAAAATTTCTTCTTCTTGCCTCTACTCTATCATTCAACACTTCTAATTGTCCTCTCCCTATCCCTGCTAAAATATTCGACATCCTATAGTTATAACCAATCTGTGAATGTTCATAGTGTGGAGCCACATCTCTGGCCTGGGTGGCAAGAAAGCGAGCTTTTTCAATCATTTCAGCATCATTAGAGACCAATGCCCCTCCCCCTGAAGTAGTAATAATTTTATTCCCATTAAAACTCAAAACACCAAAATCGCCAAAACTTCCACAAGGCTTACCATGAATATTAGATCCCAACGCCTCTGCTGCATCTTCAATAACTGGAATATTAAACTCATTTGCAATTGCTATGATTTCACTCATTTTTGCTGGCATACCATATAAATGGACAGGGATAATTGCTTTTGGTAACCCCCCATTTTGTTTTGCTTCTGTAAGTGCAATTTTTAATAATTGAGGATCCATATTCCATGTATCAGGCTCTGAGTCTATAAATACTGGATTTGCACCTTGGTAAGCAATTGGATTTGCAGAAGCAGAAAATGTAATCGACTGACAATACACATCATCCCCTTGCGTAACTCCCAAAAGTATTAACGCTAGGTGAAGTGCCGAAGTGCCAGATGACAATGCGGCAGCATGTTTTTTTGTCGTCCGCTCTTGCAACCCTTGCTCAAAAGCATTTACATGAGGACCAAGTGGGGCAATCCAATTGGTTTCAAATGCCCCATTAACGTAGTTAAGTTCATTTTCCCCCATATGTGGAGAAGAAAGCCAGATTTTAGACTTCATATTTTTCTATCAAATTTTAACTATTTTTCCTGGATTTCCAACAACGGTAGCCCCACTTGGGATATCTTCTATTATAACTGCTCCTGCACCAATTGTTACATTTTCACCAACTTTAATATCTTGAATAATCGTAACTCCTGCCCCTACCCATGATGAATTACCAATCGAAACATTTCCACAGAGTGTCACATTAGGAGAAACATGAACATAGTTCTCAAGCTTACAGTCATGATCAACAACCGCTCCAGTATTTAGTATACAATGGTCGCCTATAATTGAATCATTATTAATACACACACCTGCCATTACAACAGAGCCAAAACCGATTTTAGTATTATCTGATATTGTTGCTATTGGGTGAATTAATGATATAAATTTATCTTTCGAATATTGCTTCGAAATGCTTTCCCGAATAGAATTATTACCGATTCCAATAATTAAAGTTGAATTGAGAGGATCTTCCATAACTCTTTTTTCAACTTTATATCCGTATATTTCTTTTGATAAATCATCATCCCAGAATTTAACAGAAAACTTCAATTTAACTGCAATATCAGCCATTACACTGCCGTGACCACTCGCCCCAATAATTATAAGACTCTTCATTTAATTTAGTTTTATCCCATCGAATACCCAACCTACCCAATATTGGGACAATATACTTCGATTAAATTCTTTTGCCGCTAGTGCTTTGGCATTACTTCCCATGTTTTTCAACAATTGTTTGTTTAATAAAATGGTTTCAATTTGGTCAGCAAATAGAGAGGCATCATCCCCACCACAGCTAAAGCCACATTTGTTTATTTTAATCAAATCTGCAACCCAACCTGGGTAATTAGTTAACACCGGAAGTCCAGCAGCTAAATAATCAAAAAATTTATTAGGAGAAGTCCCATAATAGAATGCAGGCACATTAGCCAAAATCTGCAACCCAACATCACTAGCATTTAATAGCCCTACAAGTTTTTCTTTTGAAATAGGGTCCATAAAAACAATGTGACTTTTAAGAGATTGAATCTTCGCTATATTCATTAAACTTTGTTTTTCTCGACCATTACCAATCAAAAGAATTTGATATCCTGAAATACCTCTTTCATTTAATATCTTAACAGCATTTAACACAGAGTCGAGTCCATTGGCAATTCCATGCGTTCCACTATATATTAATATTAAATCACTTTCCTTAATTTCAGGAGGTCGCCAAGCATTTGATTGATTTGAAAATAATTCAAGATCACAACCATTAGAAATTTCGATAATTTTTTCGTTTGAAATCCCCCTTAATGCAATCCCATCACATATACCAGGGGATAACCCAATTAATCTGTGAGCCGATTTATATGAAACATACTCCAGAAATACCATTAGGTTTAGAACAATAGGATTCGTGATTACACCCATTGCCTTTGGTAATTCAGGCCACAAATCCCTTACCTCGAAAACAAAAGTTTTTCTACGAATCCACCGTGCGAAAATACCGGGAATTCCTGCAGTTAATGGAGTAGTTGTTGCAAATAAAATGTCATAATTATATGTTAGGGCAATAAAAATGCTTCTTAAAGCAAATAACAAAAATAGGGAAGACCTTTTAATAAATCCATCATTGTTTGAGTAGGACAAATCAAACTCTATAATTTTAATTTCGTCAACAATTCCACTTCTACGCCCCCATTTAAAAGAATTTGTTAAACCTGTATTACCACCGCTATAACTACCACATACCATGACGACTTCATGCCCCTCTTTTAAACAGCGTAACGCCATTTCATAAGACCTTGTTCCTGTAGATCCTTTTGGTGTTGAAAAATGCTGGTGAAAATAAAGCAGTTTCATTCCCAAGTTATATTTGTTATAAAATTACCTGACCGATTTAAAGTATTGGATATTACTGGCAAACTTGATTCAGTTAAGTAAAATCTTGACTCAAATTCAGCTGAAAGATTAAAATCTCCAGTTATTGTTCTTGATGTAATATCAATGTTAATCTCGTTCTTTTTGCTACTACCCGAGTCAAACTTAAACTGATTAGGATTTAATCTCCATTTTAATTGGGCGTTTTGTTTAATCCCGGAATATTGATCTTTTACAATTACTTTATTACTACTAATAAACAATTCGCGTTTATGAAATGAATCTAGATAATCACGATAAGCTGCTGAAATTATAAAGCTGTGTTTAGAACTATCAAAGTGGAATTCAATTTCTTTTAACCATGATCCAAATAAGAACCTACCCACTTTAGGCATTTGATCTCTTGAATCAAATTGAATGCTGTTATGAGATGCTACTCCATAATAATAACTAGATTTTTCAGTAGTCGTGTTGTATGAATAGCTACCTCCATCACGAAGAATATTTTTTCCTCCTATCCATAAATCAACATGAAGTGCATCTGAATGACTCGGTCTGAATTTAAAAAATGGCCGTTTAAATACTAATAATAAATCTGCTTTTCGATATATGAAAAACCCGTCATCATTCCCCATCAATAATGCCTCTTGAATAGGATTATCTTTCCAAGCAGACTTAACAATAATTCCAAGTTGATTATAAATTTTATGTTGATTTTCAGTAATCGAATAGATAAATCTATTGTTAAATATCAGGTTAGCCCACTGCACGCTATTTCTAAAATCTCGATAATCAAAATTAAACATATTAAATATTCGGGCACCGTCATTTGCTCCAATATTTGGGACGTCTCCAGTTTTTGAATCTGTTAAAGTTTCAAGCCAATATGTTGCTTTTTTGATTTTATTATAAAGAGCATTTGAAAAAGGGTCTAAAATATTTATTTTCCTATAAGTTTCACAAAAACTATAAGTATCTAATGCTAAACGCTGATAATTAACTGAATATTGACTGAAGCAACCGTCGTCTGAAAATAGCTTAATCGATCTGTCTTCTAACCATTTTCTCCCTAAAGACTCGAGATGTTTATATTTAGTTAATCCTCTTAAACCTAAGAAATGACCCCCAATAAATAATGCAGCGGCTTCAGATGTACCATGATTATTATTTTGAGCAATTGCATAAGAAATAGTAGGAGCAATTCTTTTAATATGTGCCTCTATTAAAGCAATTAACGGCTTAGAAGGGGAGTGAAATTGATCTAATATTAATGAGGCTAGTATTAAATGCAATACTCTGATTGATGCCTCTTGACCACATTTCCAGTTTACACCCTTATAAAATGGGTTTTCTTGAATCCAATCATTTAATCTATTGTTTAACAAATTTATTGCCTCTTTTTTACCGGTAGATGCAATAATTGATAATTGAACTACCCAATCAAAACGAGAAAGTTCCCATACAGTTTTTATATCTCCTAATTCATTATCAAAATCAGAAATTTTCCACCAATCAACATGTTTAAACGATGATTCTTGATTAGTAAAATAATTTTTATGCCAATTTGGAGTATCGTTGTCAAAAGAAAAAAACTCTCCAGAAAAAGGATAAAATCCTTTTTCTAATTTATCAAGAGAATCAACTTCACTATTTGCATTTAATAATTCTTGTGTAGGATAAATAAAAAATATACCATTTACTCGACTATTTTCTACCTTTTGAACAGGATGCATACCAAATTTAAGTAAGATTCTATAAAGTCCAACACGAAGTAAATTAAATATTCCAAGCGAATAATATGTAATTAAGCGATCGATTTGTACTTAAGTTTTAAAAGTTCCTCTATAATTCTTTCAGAAGTTTTACCATCCCAAAATGGGGGAATACCTCCTTTTTTCCATTTTCCATATATCAATTTCTTCATTGCGGGTATAAGTGCGTCAGGATTTACACCTAATAACTCATTAGTCCCAATAGTTATCGTTTCTGGACGTTCTGTATTAGATCGAAGAGTCATGCATGGGACGCCAAGCACAGTTGTTTCCTCAGTTATTCCTCCGGAATCTGTGATTACGGCTTTAGAATTTTTTACTAAATAATTAAATTCTAGGTATGGTAAAGGATCTGATAAGATAAGGTTAGGATGCACTATGTTCAATCGGTCTAGCACTTGTCTTGTACGTGGGTGAACAGGAAATATAAGTTTTAAATTGTTTGCATTCTCTACTATGGTCTTAATCAATAGTTCTAAATTCGAATCTTGATCAACATTCGCAGGTCTGTGTAACGTTAAAACTAAATAATGCTTCGGAACTAATTTATTTTGATCCCAAAATTGAGGTTTTTGAAAACGATGAGCATTACTTAACAACGTATCTATCATTGTATTTCCCACAAAAAAGATTCGGTTTTCAGTCACTCCTAGTTTTAATAAATTTTGATTTGCACTTTCTGAAGTTGTGAAGAAGTAATCACTAATACTATCGGTTACCATTCTATTAATTTCTTCAGGCATTGTTAAATCACCAGACCTTATGCCTGCTTCAACATGAGCAACTTTAATATTTAATTTTTTGGCTGCGATAGAACATGCCATAGTTGATGTCACATCACCTACAACGATACATAAATCACAAGGCTCTTTCAATAACAAGCACTCATAACCCACCATGATTTTGGCGGTTTGTTCAGCTTGGGTGCCTCCACCAGCTCCTAAATTTACATTCGGCTCAGGTATACCTAGTTGTTCAAAAAATGTATCACTCATGTTTTGATCATAATGTTGACCTGTATGAATAAGTCGATAACTTATTATTGAAGAGGGGTATTGGGAAATTGCTTTTATCATCGGAGCGATTTTCATAAAATTGGGTCTAGCTCCTGCAATGAAGTCTACAATCATAATTTATCTATTTGAACCCAAGACCCATTTTTTAAGCTTTCAATTGCCGCAAAACTTGCCTTTGTGGTGTTTATAATTTCATCTACTGGAATAAGGGGAGGACCCCCACTTTTAGCTTGATTAATCAATAATTCAAATTGTTTTTTATGTCCTTTATCAAGGGAAGATTTTAATTTTTTGAAATTTTCAAACCCATAACCAGTTGTAACTCTAAAATTATCAATTACTAAAGTCCTTTCTTGTGAATAAATTTCAATTCGTTCTTTAGGATATTCTTTTGACCCATTTGCAAAATAATTAATAGTACCCGTCGACCCATTTTCATATTTAAGTAATATGGTTGCCGTGTCCGTATTTTCATTCGGATTTACACCCATTGCATTCATACAAATAGCTACAACTTTACTATCCGTAAAATAACTTATCAAATCAATGAAATGACACGCTTCCCCAATAATACGGCCACCACCAACATTCATGTCATGTACCCATACATTTGCTGGAATAGCCCCGGCATTCATTGTGGCAATAACACTAATCGGACTGTTCCCAATCAAGCTTTTTACTTTAATTGCATGAGGAGAGAAACGCCTGTTAAATCCAACAGTCAATGTTTTCCCATTTGATTTTTTGTATGCCTCAATAATTTTATCTAACTGACTTGCATTAAGGGCTAGTGGTTTTTCGACGAATACATTTTTATTGTTCTCCAAACATTCAACAACCAATGCGGCATGTTGATCATGCCTTGTTGTAATCAATACCAAATCCACTTCCTTATCACTTACTATTTCTTTATAGTCTGTTGTTGAAAATGAAAAATTATATTTTTTCGCCAAAGCAGTCCCAGTAATACCTCCTGCACTAGCAATATACTTTAATCCTGCTCTAGATTTTTTTAATGCTGGAAGCATTGTCATTTTTGTAAAATTTCCCGCTCCTATTACACCCAAGACTCCTTTAGAAGCAGAGAAGGAATTATTATTTAATATAAGATTACGGGAAAGGTTAATTACGCTTTTCTCAGGATATTTTAATATTGAAGCGATTGACTTACTTGAACTTATAGAATTATAAATTTTCTGATAATCTTCAAGTTGGACTATCTCGGATATGAGTTCTTGAACATGCAAATTGGAACTTGAAATAGATTGCAAGATTGTTTCAAAATTTCTTTTTTCGGTCCATCGAACGAATGGGAGTGGGTAATCATTCCCTTTTTGTTCGTAATTCTCATCATACCTGCCCGGGCCATATGAACATGAAACTTGAAATGATAGCTCTTTTTCATAAAATTCAGATCTACTTAAGTCTAATCCTACAACCCCTACCAGAATAATCCTTCCACGCTTTCTGCTCATTTTAGCAGACTGCGAAATTATATCATTCCCTGTAGCGGATGCCGTTATTATTACTCCATCTGCACCAATATTTTTAGTTGTAGACTCCACAAATTTTACGACATCTCCAGATTTAGCGCTAAATGGAATTATCCCCCATCTACTCGCTAAAGAAAGTTTCGAATCGTCAAGATCAATACCAATGACATTACATCCATTAGCCAATAACAACTGTGCAGTTAATAGGCCTATTAACCCCAACCCAACTACTACAAAAGTCTCTCCCATAGTAGGTTTCAACAATCGTAATCCTTGTAAACCTATTGATCCAATAACTGTAAAACAAGCTTCATCATCATTGACGTCGATAGGAATGTGTGCCACTAAATTTTGTGGTATACAAACAAACTCTGCATGATTCCCGTTTGACGCTACTCGATCTCCAACATTAAAGTCAAAAACACCCTCTCCTACTGCAATTACTCGGCCTACATTACAATATCCCAACGGGAGCGGTTGCTCTAGTTTATTAAAAACAGTTTCAATAGTTGGTAGCAACCCTTCTGTTTTTATTTTATCTAGTACTTGCTTTACCTTTTCCGGTTGCTGTCGAGCCTTAGAAATTAAATTTGATTTTCCAAACTCAACCAACATTCTTTCTGTCCCTAAGGAAACAAGTGAACGGGTTGTCTGTATTAAAACCGTTCCTCTTTTTACTTTAGGTGCGGGGAGTTCTTCTAAAACTGTTTCCCCAGTTTTAAAGGATTGAATAATCTGTTTCATTTAATTAATATATCTCATTTCTAGCCTGTCTATCAGGATAGCTGATTAACACCGCCTTATATTTCCCTTTAAATATGAACAAACTTCCTGCCGCAACTCCGATAACATTATACCTTCCAATCGCCTCTCTAATGTGCTCAATATTTCCTGCTCCTCCTAATATTGTCAAAGGAAAAGACGTAGATTCTCTTATCATATCAAATAATGTAAAGTCAAAACCAAGCATTTTACCATCTTCGTCTATTGAATTTATCATAATTTCGCCTATTCCTATCTTATTTAAGACATTAATGAATTCTTTCAATTTAATGTTTGTCGCCCTCTTACCATTATGAGTATAAACTTCATAATTTTTGAATAACCCTATCTTTCTAATATCTAATACAATAACAATACTCTGTCTACCAATTGCCTTCCCTATTTCACTTATTAAATTTACATTTGTAATTGCTGCAGCGCTAATTGCAATTTTTTCTGCCCCCAAACTAATAATTTTCCTTGCCTGCTCTACATTCGTAATTCCCCCACCATAGCACAATGGCATACGACATTCAATGGCCAAGTTTTTTATTAAGTTAAAATCTGGTCCACGACCTTCTGCCGTAGCATCTATGTCTAACACGATAAGCTCGTCTACTTCCTTTTCATTAAATATCTTTACGGCATTGATGGGATCTCCAACATATTTTGGATTCTTGAATTGAACTGTTTTAACCAGACCTTTATTATGGACAAGTAAGCAAGGTATAATTCTTGATCTAAGCATTATATTTTTGCAAAATTTTTAAGCAGCATAAGTCCATTTAAATGACTCTTTTCAGGATGGAATTGAATTCCAAAAACATTGTTATGACATACCGCCGAAGGAAAGACCTTCCCATATTGAGTAAAAGCGATAATATCCAATTTGTTATCACATTCAAAATAATATGAATGTAAGAAATAAAATCCAATTTGAGGATCAATACCATTAAAAAGTATGTTTGAATTAACTATTTCAATGGTATTCCAACCCATATGTGGTAATAAGGGTTTATTGGTAAGGCTTTTTTTGTCCAATGTTTTTATCCTACCTTTAATGTATCCCAATCCTGGTAAATTTCCTTCCTCACTAGAATTCCCTAAAACTTGCATTCCAACACAAATTCCCATTATTGGAACGTTATTATTTAAAACTTCTGAATCCAATGCCTTTCTAAAGCCTGAGTTTTCAAGTAATAACATCGTTTCATCAAAAGCCCCGACACCTGGTAGGAATAATTTTTCCGCTCCAACGATTTCGGAGGGCAATTTTGCAATCTTGAATGGTATATTCAACCTTTTATAAATATTTCCAATTGCACTAATGTTGCCTGACCCGTAATCAATAATAGTAATCAACGTTTGATAGATTTTTCGACCCCAATAAATTTTAATATTTTCGCACCAAAATTAAATATTGAATCTTGATTAGAGTAATCCCAGAAATATTTTTTTGGCATGTCCATATAATTTTGAAGCTCTTCTGAATTGATCCCTAACTTCGTTGATATATAATCAAATTCATCTGCTATGGCTTCCTCATTATATGGTGGATTAACTAGCTTAGTTAAAGCTTCTTCTCGTTTCATTTGGCCGGTTAATATTAAACTTGAAAATTGTACTCTCCTTGTATCAAAACCAAATCTTTTGTAAAGCCAGAATCCTTCATAAAATTTTGTAAATCTTGATTCAAAGTGCTTTTGGGGATAGGGTTTCCAATCGTATTCCTTTTCCAGTAATTGTAAGGCCTTAATTTTATTATATGGAATATAATCAAGAGCTTTAATAACTCTAATTCCTCTAACATATCGCAAATAAAACTTATGCTTTAAAACCGAACTAAAAGGATAAGTTTCCATTTTATTTTGACCAAATTTAGATCTAATATCGTTTATCTGAGACATATCCGTTCCATAATAGAAAAATTCCATCGGATTCCTTACGCATTCAGTTGATACATTCCCACCATTCAAAATATATTTAATATTGTGTTTATTGGCAAAATTGTAAAGTGTTGCCACAAAGGCATGATCTTGAGGAATATCAATATGGGGAACACCTGATTTAAAAAATGCTAATTGAAAGTCTTTCATCTCTTCCCAATTAATCACTTCGGTATATAAATCCAGACCTAATTTATCTACCAGCATTTGAATATTATGAACTGCTAGTTCCGAATTCCATCCTCCATCAACATGAAATACTAAAGGTCTTAAACCAAATTCTTTTACGGCCATATGCAGCATATATGAACTATCTACTCCACCACTTAATCCCAAAATACAGTCAAAATCTTTTCCTCGTTCTGCCGTTTTTATTTCATTAATAATTTGTTGAAGTTGCTTTTCACTTGCTTGATCCGGATGCCAATTTGGTTTTACATTTTTGTAAAAATCAACACAATGATCGCACATTCCCTTCTTGTCAAATGTGATCTTTGAATCACTCGTATCCATAACGCAATTAGTGCAAACTTTATAACTCATTTCTATAAATACTTTTGGTATAGTTTTTCTACAATTTTGAAAGATTCATTTTGATCAAATATATTAAGTGCCTCCTGACTTGGTTTATATTCTATAGCTTTAATGTCAACTGCCAAGTTGATTACTTTCTCCAGCCAATTATCATCACTTTTTTTAATCAAAATAATTCTTTTTTTCATGCATTCGGGTAAATCTTCATAATATTTGTTGTAACTAATTGCCACTGGACATCCGCAAAATATAGCTTCATAAACACTTCTTGGAGATGAGTCACTCCATGGAATTGAAATCATCACCAATGCTTCTGTCATATATTCATACATGTCTTCTTTTGAAGACTTCCCCAAATCTAAATCTGTTTCAATAAAATGAGCTTTAACCTTAATTTTATATTGAGACTCAGAAAAGGGATATGAAAGATAAATTGGAATATTCAAGTTCCTCTCATGCCTATTTCTAAAAATAGCTTCAATATCATATAACTCTGTAAGGCCCCTTACTGAATAAACATAGGGGATATTTTTCTTGGAACTTCCCGCATTTTTTTTTTTTGTAAATGGGTGTTTGAAATA
>TARA_B110000027_G_scaffold132338_1_pt1 | contig 10729 bp, 12 predicted proteins | sample TARA_B110000027 | Tara Oceans TARA_B110000027 (sample SAMEA4397101) | marine metagenome | biome: Polar Biome; feature: [SRF] surface water layer (ENVO:00010504); material: water (ENVO:00002006), including particulate matter (ENVO:01000060) such as... | depth 5 m
GAGCCGTTTAGAGGGACTACAATATACTCTCCTTCGTCAGCCGCCAATTTTAAATTAGCCATGGTCCACTTTTTTAAAACAACGTTTTTATTCCGCGTTATAAAACTCATCACTTGGAGTACTATTTCCGTTCGAATTTTCAATATTCCAGAAAACACTGGATACTCTAAATCTGTGACAACTGTTAAATTCAATCCTGACAACTTGGCTACTCGAAAACATTTGAGTAAACTGTTGAAATTACCGCCTGCTAGACCCTCCCACACAATTCCGTTACTCTTTTGATCGTCAGCTAAACTCTCACCGAGTACTAAATTACCAAAATAGTCCTCTATCACATATATATCTTTACTTCTAAAGATCTCACACAGGTTTTTTTGCGCAATAGACCCGACTACTAGAACATCAACTTCATTCAGAATTTGCTTAAACTTCTTTCTTGATATCGGAGCCGAAATTTTTCCTTTTATAAACCATAACGTAGTCATTATATAAAATGAAAGAGGATTCCTTGTGTGAATCATATCACAATAATCAAATACTACACAATCCCAACTATACCGGAGATTTTCAAATAGCTTCAAGTCTGAGTGGATATTCAAGATAATCTTATCCCCTCTAAGGCTATCCGATGGCACTTTGCTGAAAAAATCAACCTCTATTAAGTTGCCAAAACGTCTTTTATCCTGTGGATGACTTAGGTCTTCAGTAATTTTTTGAGCCAATATTCTCATATAGATTTTTCAACTTTTTTAACGACCAATGAGGATTGAAATTTTCATGATAAACCTTAAGAGGATCATTTAAGAACGACTGCAATAGTTCTAGGCTAATATCCTCTATATCACAACCCGCACTATTTTGTATCAATAATTCACTTACATATTCGCTCATACCTGAGTCGAATATTATCGGTAGGTTCTGAGATAAATATTCCACTGTTTTTATCCCTAATCTAGAGAAAGAATCTAAACTATCGGGTATAAAATATATTGCACCATGATATTTGGTTATTTCTAAATCAGATAATCCTTTGATAAGTCGAATCTCCAAATTATCTCCAAGATTTCTATGTGGTATTCTTTTATCGATACTAGGAACAAAAAAATCTATTATGATTTTGATATCAATTAGATCGGATAACTGCCTTAGTCTAGTCTCATAATGAAGCCATGAATTATTATGAGAAGAATAAACCATACTTCCCCAATATACTAATCTAAGACTACCGTTAATACTAGGCCTATTCAACACTTGACGCGCTTTCATACCGGATGATAAAACTATTTCCGATATAGAATTATTAAACTTCGTGTAATAATTTGTCATTCCCCTAGAAACAGTTATCACAGTATTAAAACTTCCAATCTTTTCGCGTTCCCATAATAGCCAATATTCATATAAACCTTTGGATCGTAAATATCCATGCGAATATCTTTCTAATGGATAAATACTTCGTGGGTCAAACACCTTTACGCTACCCCGTAATACGTTCTCTGATAATGCATGAGCCGCAAAATAAGACCTCGCAACTGCAATGTCAGCGGTCAAAATATTCGCTACATCCAATATCTTTAAAACTAGGCGATTCCAACAATTACCTATACGTGTAGGTAAGGATCCTAACCGCATGTAGCGCTCAGGTACAAGCTGAAAAGGAACAATAACAATTTCTATATCTTTGAGTGAGCCTCTGAGTATTGAAATTTCTTCTCTGTTCTTTAACCATAGATATGGATTAACTAAGAAGAATATCTTGATATGAAATCCAGTAACTAATCGTCTATAAGGCTCGTATAATTGGGACCTAAATATCCCCGAAATCGGGTTCTCACCTATGACTAGGTAAGCTATTGTTTTCTTTGTCATATATCATTTTCAAAAAGTACAACGTCCATGGAACGAAACTCAAGTGAAATTTCAAATCAATAATAATTAAAATAAACATTACTTCTCTCCGAGGTGATATAGCGTATACTAATTTATAATATAGAGAGTAATATAAAATACCAAGTAACAACCCCATATTCGCGAATACATAGCTAGGTCCTGAATCATAAAATATATAATCTACACTTGGCCAAAATGACATTTCAGCTAACACAGTTTTATATTCACTAATCAGTACCATGGGGCTTCCGAAATAACCATCTACGTAGTCTTCCCTACCGGCAAACGAGTCAAAAAAATCACTTCGCCCAGAACGCAAAAATTCCACTGTCCCCTGAAAGGTGGCGACATATTCATTGACTTTTGTTTGAACGTAAGGCAATGTAAATAATAGCGCAGCAACAACAGGGAAATAGAGAATATATTTACGCAAGTATTTTAAAATCAATAGTATCGAACCAACCAAAAACCCAAACCGGCCAGACAATAACAATATTGGACTCAGCAAAAACTTCATCCTTGGACTTATTTGTTGATCGTCAAAAATCAACAGGACATAAAATAGTACTACAAAATCGTAACCTTTAATAATCCCATCAAACCTACCAATAAAACCAAAAATAACAGCCTCCAATAATAATGAGCCGAACACGATAATTGTCAAGAATCTCTTTTGGCTTAGTGTTAAAGTTTTGATCCCATGATAATTATAAATCATCAAGCAACATAGTATCACAAATAATGACTTTGCAAAATATAAATTAAGTGTCACCACAAACGATATAATCAGGCCAAAAAATAGCGGCAAAGAAATTATCCAAAAACCCTTAAAATTCTGAATTTTCTTAGGGTATAATAACTGTATGAGGAAATGAGTTATTGTAGAGGGCACTACTGAAACCGCAGTAGATAACAGCCATAGCCACTGCTGGCTATTTAAAAACCAATTTTTCCTTACGCCCATAGAATTTTTTACTTTTTAAATCCTCGCTCAATGACCAATTAACCCTTACACCATTGATTTCATTGTTAGCACAATACACATTGATGAATTCTTTTAATCGCACTGGCTTGCCAGAGCATCCATTAGAAATGGCAAAAGATTTATTTGGACTTTCTTCTTCAAGAAAGCGTTTTATCTCTGCAATAACATTGTCAATATGGATATAATCTAAGTATTGTTCACCACTACTCTCGAGATCTATTGTTTGCACCTCATTATTTCGTTTGCTTAACTGCGATAGATTATCAATCTTGGCCAAAAGCGATCTTGGAGAATTTTCTCTTCCATATAAATACCAAATTCTTTGATATAAAACGCTTGTATTATTTCTCGTATTGCTTTGAAAAGCCTTTAAAAACCCTTTGAATGCAATGACTTTAGCTTTTGCATAATTATTTCTTCCTAGAAGTCTATCATAAATTCTTGCTTCACCTTGGACAGATTCATATTCAAAACAAGTCCCAGATAAATAAATTTTTCTCGGTGAATAATCTAATATCCAATTAAAAAATTCAACTATCACCTTAGAAAAATGAAAATGAATTTCATCATTATAGTCGTGTAATGACGGCCATGCAGTTATCACAACATCGAATTCATCTTTGAAACAATTCTCAAATTTATCATCCCAGTCTTTTTCAAATAAATCCAATTTTATATGGGTAATATTTGAATTATTGACCTCATCTAGGAGTGATCTTGATACTATGAAAACATTGTCATAGTTGGCTCCAAGATCAGTTATAATATTTTTGCCTAAATAGCCCGTTCCGCCAACAACTAAAAGATTTCTCATCTTAGTTTACAAGAATTCTGGATTAGGTATAAATACAACTTTATGAATTTTTCTATCTGTTAAACTATCAATCACCTCAGATATTTCTTTCTTCAAGTTCCATGGCAGTATGACTACTACATCAGGAAGGTTGTTAAGGAAATAGTCATTATTAACTATTGGTATTCTACTACCTGGTAGTAATTTATCTTGCTTATTTGGGTTATTGTCAACTACATATTCAATTGTATCGGTCGTTATGCCCAAAGTGTTCAAAAAAGTAACTCCTTTCGCTGCTGCTCCATATGCTGCTACTCGCTTACCCGATTTTTTTAATTCAAGGAAGAAATTCAATGAGTCTATTTTATGTTTAAAGACCGTCAGGTTGTATTTTAAATATGTAGACGCATCATTTAACCCATTTTCAATTTCCTTTCTCAATATATCTGCGACTGAATTATCTATATCCCTCTTACCCTTGTCGGCATAGATACGTAGAGATCCGCCGTGAGTGGGAATTTCATCAATTCGAAAAATTGACAACCCCGCTTCTTGACAAATTCGCTTCAAGAACAGAATGGACAAATACGAATAATGCTCATGATAAACCGTATCATACTGCTTGTTTAGAAGTAATTGAAGCAAGTGAGGAAATTCAACGGTGAAAACCGAATGATCATCTAACAAACATTCAACTCCTCTTAGGAAGTCTGGCATATCGGGAACGTGCGCTAAAACATTTTTTGCCGCAATTAATTTTGGCTTTCCTTTTTCCCGAGCAATATTCTGAGCGGTCTTCTCGCCAAAAAATTCTATTAACGTATTAACGCCTTTGTTGATGGCAACTTCTGCCGGGCCCTTTGTCGGCTCGACACCTAATACATCAAAATTTAAATCTTTGAAAATCTCGAGTAGATACCCGTCATTTGAAGCAATCTCTAAGATATAGTCTTCACTGGTCTTCAATGAAAAATCATTTATCATTTTATTGGCATATTCTTCACAATGTTTCACCCAAGTTGATGAATGTGAAGAATAATAGACGTAGTCTTCTTTGAAATAATCCTCCCGATTTTCGAATTGCTCTGCCTGGACAAGATGACAAGACTCACAATACCATACCTTTAATGGAAAGTGTTGTTCTCCTTGTTGTTGGTTTTCTATAGCGATGAGATTGTTTGAAGCAGGCGAGCTTCCTAAATCGCAGACTACAGTTAATTGATGTTCATTACAATATTGACATTCCATAATATAAATTTTGTGCGGTTTTATCTGCTTCACTAATTGACGTGACCTTTTCCGGCCAAGATTGTTTCAATTGATCTGATAGTGGGCATATTCGCCCCTGTTCACCAGGAACATAATCCTCTGAATGAAAATAAACTACCGTAGTATTATCAGCTACTGTTTGAAATCCATGAGCAAATCCTTTGGGTATAAATATTCCATATTCTGAGTTTGAGTTTAATTCAAATGCCAACGCTTTCATATAGGTTTTGCTACCCTTCCTTAAATCGAGAAGAATATCAAAAATTTTCCCACTTAAACAAAATATGGCCTTATTTTCTATATATGCGCCGCTCTGATAATGCATCCCCCTTAAGGTTCCCTTAAGATGATTAACACTGACGTTAACTTGTTTAATATTCAGAGTATTCTCTGACACTTTTGATTCATAAAGTTTTATGAATTCACCTCTTTCATCGAGAAAACTCTTTTTCATAAGCATCTCAATACCTTGGAACTCTTTCCAAAAATCAATAGTTCGTATATCCATCGATTTGATCTTTCATTACTACTCTCATTCTTTTCTTAGATAAATAACCTTCTGCCGTATATCTTAGCGTGTCTTTCATATCCCATTTTGGAACCCACCCTATAGTTCTTGTTGCTAGTGTGTTGTCTAATGTGAGATGTTTAGTTTCTTTTGACGCAGCTCGATTGCTCTCAATGCTCTCGATATTTACAGCTTTATATTTTTTCAGCCCCTGCACTAAGGCTTGAACTGTTTTGACATTATGATTGAATGGGCCAAAATTTAATTCACTAGGGTATATTGAATTTTTTGATACGTAAAGCGCATATTTTATATAGCCAAATATGGGCTCCAAAACGTGTTGCCATGGCCTAACAGCCTCAGGAAAACGCAATGTCATTTTATCCTCAGCTAGAAAAAAGTCCGGTACAATACGTCCTTCTGTGTAATCAAATGGTCCAATTACGTTACCTGCTCGCGCAGCAACTAAGTTGTGAGAGCTATCGTCATTAAAATAACTATCTCGATATGATTTCAATAATAATTCAACACACGCTTTGCTTGAACTATATGGGTCTTTTCCCCCGAGACTATCCGTTTCAGTGTAAGGCTTTTCCTGCTCAATGTTTTTGTAGACCTTGTCCGTTGTAATGATCACTATAGTGCATTTCGTTTTGGCATTAAGCCGGAATGCTTCTAGCAAACTTAGAGTACCCATAACGTTAGACTCGTACGTTTCAACAGGGTTCTCATATGAATAATTAACCAGCGGTTGAGCTGCCATATGAAAGCAGAATTCAGGCTGAATCTTTTGAACAACCTCAGAAATTTTTGAATAATCGACTATATTAACCCAGTAATTATTGATATTAAAATCACTAAAATTCTCCAGAAATTCTTCAGTAAATTCATCTTTTCTACTTATCCCCGTAATTAACGCACCGTTTTGGAGCAACAATGCGCATAACCATTTGCCTTTAAAACCACTATGGCCGGTTACCAGTACTCGACGACCTCTCAGGCTTTCTAATTCTTTTACCATGTTTTCCATTTTGGTTGTGATGTCCACATTTCTTCTAATATCTCTTTGTCTCTTAAAGAATCCATACACTGCCAAAATCCTGTGTGCTCATAGCTAAACATTCGACCAGCATTCGCGATTGAAACTACGGGGCCATTTTCCCATTGTACATCATCCGAATCTTCTTTAATAAAATCAAATACCTCAGGCTCACAAATAAAATATCCGATGTTTATTCTCGCGTCGTTAGAACTTTTTTCCGTGAAGTTTTTCACCTTTCCACCCTCCTCTAATACCATAGAACCGAATCTACTTGCAACTTGCTTGCTTGCATTGGTTAGTATGGCATCACTATCTTGATGTAAAGCAATTATTTCTTGTAGATCAATATCAGAAACACCGTCCCCATAGGTAAGAAGGAATTGTTCGTTCTGCACATACTTGCGTATTTTTTGAACTCTTCCAGCGGTATTCGTATTCAAACCTGTCTCTATCAAGGTAACCGAGACATCCAGACCCAAAGCCTCATTGACGACTTTAACATCTCCGGATAATAGATTAACCTTTAAGTCGGACCGCGTATTTCTAAAGCTTAAGAAATAATCCTTAATCAAATCACCTTTATAACCTAGGCATATAATAAACTCCTTAATTCCATTAGAAGCCAATCCGCGTATGACATGCATAAGAATTGGTTCTTCACCTATCGTTACCATTGGCTTAGGGATGGTTTTTGTCTCTTCCATTAAACGTGTACCTCTGCCTCCTGCAAGTATTACTGCTTTCATCTTTTTAATTTTTTATTGATTTGAATCAGCAGGCCATAAAATGACCTGTAGTCTTTATACGCCGATCTTTTTTGATGCTTTAGAGCATTGTAGTCAACCGAACTAATTTCTAACTTATCAAGAACATAATCCGTCAAAAGCTCCTTCTTAAGTCCCAAAGTGGCGGGACGCTCTAAAATATCTAAACCTTGTTTTCTTTTTAACTCACCTGCACATATTAAACTCGATAAATGCATTTTTCTTTTGTCAATACCTAATACATCGGGCAAATATACTTGCTGAAACCATTTCGTAAAAGTACTTTCTTCATGCTTACCACCGTATTCTTCCCAACCTAAAGTCTTAATTGTCTCAAGAGCTTTTTCACGATCATAGTCAATGTAGTCCAACAGATTTATTGACGTAGTAGAGTTCCATTTCCAGAAAAAAATAAAGCCTCCGGTTTTGAATTTCTTTAACTTCTTTTTAAAAAAAGATCGGTAAACACTCTTGATGTATAAACCGTCTAAATGTCCTTGCGACCATGCTAACGGATGGTGACTTTCATATTTACGATTAATCCCATTAATTAGCGGCACATCAAATTTCTGGCAAAAGTTAAACACTCCATAGAATATAGCATGGTCTGTCGGAATTTCAACATCCGCTGATTTAGCTAAAATAAATGCCTTTTGAATTTCTTTAAATTCACCCCAGTTTAAAACAATTGTTTCTAAATCAACAGCTAAAGAATCACAAATACTTTTAACATTTTTAACAGCCTGAACACTGTTCCATCCGTTGTCAACATGAATTGCCAAAGGTTTCATTTTGAGTATTTTAACGACATAATACGCAACATATGATGAATCAACCCCGCCGCTTAAACCAATGATACAATCATACTCTTTCTCACCTTTAACTAACGACAAATCGTCTAACGTTTCGAAATTCTGATTTTTTTCATATTCTCTACAATGGTTACAAACTCCCATTACATCGAATTGTATATCAGGATCAGAAGTATCCATTACACACTTAGTACAGACCATATTTTTTAATGTCATAATTAATCAATACTGCATTTCGTTTTCCATAATAAACAAACAATGAACCGACCGCAACCGCATCAAATACTGTGCTTTTAATGTTAGCTAATTCTTCATAAGTCGCTAGTCCTCCTCCAAAAATTATTGGCACCTTAATTTTAAGACATAACCTCTCAAAATTAACTGTTTCTAATCCTTTTCTAGTGCCTTCCCGATCTGTGTCATAAAAGAATATTTCACCAACTCCAACTACCGAGAGAAAATCGATAAACTCTAAAAGATTCTTTCTTGAATCTACGCGTAGGCCAAAGTGTCCTTCATGATTTCGACAAATCTCAACACAACCTATTACTGACTGAGCACCCAACACATTAACAATTCGCTCTACTTCTTGATGGTCTTTGAATAAGAGCCTATTTAAAATAATTTTATCAAACCCAAGTTTTATAACTTTCAAGGCTTGCTCAAGGGAACTGATACCACCGCCATAAGCAAGCGGCATTCTACTATTCGTGGCAAGTTTCTTTAAAAATTTGTAATCCGGTTCGTTACAATCAATATCCAGAATTATTAATTCATGAACCTCGTATTCATTAAAGAGTCTTAATGCGTTTATAGGATCCCCTAAATACTTCTCACCGCTAAAGCCAGTTGTCTTGACAAGAGCTCGCTTTTTAATCAGTAACGTTGGTATAATTCTCATTGCAACAAAATGTATAATAATTACTTAACAGCTCCATCCCTTGTTTCAAGCTTTTTTCAGGGTGAAACTGCACGCCGAAGACATTTTTTCTCTTAACCGAAACTATAACTTGTCGACCATTGATAGTGATAAACGAGTCTCCATCTTTGGGACTATCCATGAGGCCGAAACTATGGACATGATAAAATTTATTGTCGACTAAACCATCTAATAATAAAGATGTGCCACAATTTTTCAAAATGCGCCAACCCATATTTGGAATTCGCGTGTCGCCTTCAGGCAATATTTCAATGTCTGCGTCTATCAGACATAATCCTTTCACCGTCGAGTTCTCCTCGCTACTATTGCATAAAAGCTGCATTCCTAAACATATACCTAGAATCGGCAGTCTTGAACAACCATTCGCCTTTAAATATTTAAACCAACCGCTATCCTTCAGCATTGCTACCCCTACACCAAAACCACCAACCCCAGGTATCACCAAGCCTTTTACACCTTCTGTTATCGCATTTGGTTCTTTTAGCAGAACAGCCTTCACACCTAACTCACGAAAAGCGTTCTTAACAGCATAGGTATTACCTAAACCATAATCTATTATACCTATCATACTCTATATTTTTTCGGAATTTGATCGGTGATACTACAGCTATCTTTTTTGCCAAAGAAAACATAGCGCCTCTGTGCTATGAAGCGATACACGTATAACACGAAAGTTGAAGGCATGATTGACAATAACCTTGCTACAATCTTCAATGGAATTTTATCCGTATCTCGCAGTATTTCAATTATGGCCATTGCACCATAATATACTGTGTTATCACGAAAATAATGAACACTATTTTTCTCTTCATTTTCCTCAAACATTGCATAATAAAATCCGATAGGATTACTATTATATATTAGCCGTATAAAACCATTACACAGATTACAATTACCATCAATCTTAATAACTCTCATAACTGACTTGATATTATTCTAAATAATATTGTAAAAAAACTAACGCCAAAATAAACACAGAAATATGGATAATTTTTAAGTTGTTTTTTGCCGCTGTCCAATCCTTTTCTCTCAATGAGAAACACAAACAATGCGTTAAAAACTAAACCTCTCATAAGCAAAAGTCCCATAAAATAATGAAAAGCTATAAAAATTAATTTCAACAATTTATTCCTAATCAATCCCCAATAGTACAGGGCCAGAGTAAGTTCAAAAATGACTATACATACCACAATTATTGTTAGTATTCGCTCGTCTTTTACCGGGATCAAGTCAATTATGGTTTCTCCTTTTAAGAATGAGGTATTGAGCTTTGATAACCCCGACATAAGCATTACCGACGCAGCAAAAGAATTTACCGCACTACGGTTATACTTGTTTTCAATAAATATCAGAAGGAAAAGGATAACTATAGTGAAGATATCGTGATGGAAATAGAGTCCATTTAATACTACAATACCTCCTAAGCTTAGTGAATATATCGGGAGTAAATAATTTTTTTCAGTAAAAATATATCCAATTCCCGAAGCAGATAATAGTATGTTTATGAGAATCAACAAATTATTAACTTCTTTGATTGACAAATACTCCCACGTTGTGTAAAAATATCCATCTGGTATTTTCCACATTCTCCACCATAATATTATTACTACCAATTGTAATATTATTATTAATTTAAGTGGACGGTTGAATACTAAGGCTAGTATATTTCGCAAACCTTGTTATAATTTAAGTATGTTTCCAGAGATTCAGTCCAATAGAAAATAGG
>TARA_B110000027_G_scaffold63088_1_pt1 | contig 10716 bp, 9 predicted proteins | sample TARA_B110000027 | Tara Oceans TARA_B110000027 (sample SAMEA4397101) | marine metagenome | biome: Polar Biome; feature: [SRF] surface water layer (ENVO:00010504); material: water (ENVO:00002006), including particulate matter (ENVO:01000060) such as... | depth 5 m
ATAAAAATTATGATGCCTTTATGATATCTATCCATTCGTCTATAGATTTTGCCATTTCTATAGAGAAATTTCCTGATTTAATTCGTTTTAAAGATATTAAATGCCCTCCAGAGTCTAAAAAAAGACCAATATCTCTTGCTAAAGATCTAATATAAGTTCCTTTTGAGCAGTGACAATTAAAACTTAAAGTGTTTTTATTTAAAACTTTAAGTTCTAAATGATGGATAGTAACTTGGTTAGGTTTTAAAATAACTTCTTCATTATTTCTTGCATACTGGTATGCTCTTCTACCATTTATTCTTTTAGCGGAAAATATAGGTGGTATTTGAAGTATCTCACCACTAAAATTATTTGAAATATTAGTTAGCACGTTTTCATCTAATTTAGGAAGTGGAAACTCTTTGTCAATTTCCGTTTCCAAATCAAAAGAAGGAGTCGTTGATCCTAAGCGAATTTCACCAACATATTGTTTGGACTCATTGATTAATTGGTCAATTGTTTTAGTTTTTTTTCCCGTACATAAAACCACAACACCAGAAGCTAACGGGTCTAAAGTACCGGCGTGACCAACTTTTATTTTTTTTATATTATAGTGTTTGCAAATTTCATACCTGATTTTTTTAACAACGTCAAAAGAAGTCCAATTTAAGGGTTTGTCAACCACTAAAACAGCACCAGTGTCAAAAGGTATTTTACTCACGATAATTCTAAGGTAATAGTGATGGCCGCAATTATAAAACAGTAATAAGAAAAGTATTTTAATTTGCTGGACTTAACAATTTCTATCATCCATTTACAAGCAAGTAATCCTGTGAAAAAAGCAGCAATAAAACCAAGGATAAGCGGCCCTATATTAATAGTTTCTGATAAAATATTTCCATCTAAAAGGTCTTTGGCTACTTTACCAAAAATTAAAGGAACGACCATTAAAAACGAAAATTTGGCAGAGGATGTTTTGTCTAATCCTAAAATAACAGAAGTAGCTATTGTTGCTCCAGATCTTGAGATACCAGGCAATATTGCAATAGCTTGGGAAATACCAATTAAGAAACTTTGTGGGATACTAATGACATTACTTGTTGGTTTTGCTCTATCAGCAAAAAAGAGTAGAATTCCTGTGATTATAAGCATAAAGCCAACTAAAATTAATTGACCATCAAAAAATGTTTCTATAATATCATTGAAAAAAATACCTACCAATCCTGCTGGAACCATAGATACAATAATTTTTAATGAGAAACTTCTTTGGTCAACAGAGTCTTTAGAAAAAATACCACTAATTATTTCAAATATATTTTTTCGAAAAATAAAAATTGTGCTTAGTGCAGTGGCAAAGTGCAATACCACTGTCATTAGTAGACTTTCTTTAGCCTCAAAATCAGTTGAAAATATTCCTTTTACGATTTCTAAATGCCCACTGCTACTAACTGGTAAAAACTCTGTTAGTCCTTGAACAATTCCTAAAATTAGAGCTATTAAATAATCCAAATGAAGCCTATTGCTTTTTCATTATCCCAAAAAGAACAAATCCATAACCTGACATAACTAAAAATGGAGCGAGAGTAATCCTTCTAAATGAAAACAGTTCTTCTTCATTAAAAACATTTGGATCTTCTGATCCTCCTCCTGACATCAGGATAAATCCTAATAACACAACTAGACAACCAATAATTATAAAGATGTAGTTTTTTCTCCCTAGGACCATTTTAGTTTTTTCTTCCATTTTAATATAACTTTTCAGATTTAACCCAAATAAATTTATTGAGTGCAAAATATGTGGATACAACACTTATTAGTACGCCTGTAATTAGAATTCCTAAAGCAATCATACAAAATTCCAATATTTCTTTATTCAATAACAATTTATCGGTACTTAATTCTGTGATAATATTGGGGTTAATAATTGTAAATGAATACCATAAAGATAAGAGAAATAAGACCGCTAAAATTGCAGAAATTAAACCTTGGTAAAATGCTCTTAAAATAAATGGTCTTCTAATAAAAAACGATTTTGCACCGACAAGCTGCATGGTTCGAATCATGAATCTTTTAGAAAAAACAGCAAGTCTAATGGTGTTGTATATAAGTAAAATTGCAATTATTAATAAAATACCTGCTATAAAAAGCATGATGAGTTCGAAATTTTTAAATACTGTTCCTATTTCTAAGAATTGAGATTCGTTGTAAGCAACTTCAGAAATAATATGTTCGTTCCCCTTGGTGATTTGTGCTGCAAAATTTGCTGCACTATCTGGGTTAACATAATTCGAGCTAAGATTTACGTGAATTGAGGACGGCAAGGGATTAACTCCATCCAATATTTCAAAAGCATCTTTTCCTACATGTTTCAACATTAATTTTTGGGCATCTTCTTTAGAAACATATAAAGCTTTTTTAACAACCCCTTCCATAGACTTTAATTTTTTCTCCATCATTCTAACTATAGATTCATCCACAGTCTCGTGGAAAAGAATATCCATACTTAGTTGTTCTTTTATTTCCGAAGACTTTTTATTAGCTGTCCACATGAAATAAACAAAAACACCAAATAAGGTTAAAAGCAAAGTCATGCCAAATATGGTAGAAAGCTCAGCTAATGAATTTGATTTATGTGATTTAGAATTCATAATTGCTAATTTATAAGAAATTGAATATAGTTTTTCATAATCTTAAATATATAATAAAAATAAATTTAGAGTTTATCAGAAAATTATTTTTTAATGCTTATTTAATCTACTCCATTCGTACTCATTTAAATTTCAAATTGTTAATAATATAATATTTGTTTTAGTTTTATATTATAATTTTATCTGAACAAAAAACTAGGAACTAAATATGAAGAAATATGCACTTTTAACTCTTTTATTTTACTCTTTTATTTGTCATGTTCATTTCAGTCAATGCACGAGTTCTATCAACTCCATTTCGCTAAGTAGTGATACACTTTGCGGAATAGGCAATGTGAATATTACCATTAATGGAGGGAATTTGGGAAACAGCACAAGCTGGCAATTATTTACAGGGAACTGCGGAGGAACTTTAATCGCAACAACTTCAAATAATATTTTCATAAACATTCCTGTAAATAGTACCACTACTTTTTATTGTAAAGCTGACTCTTGTGGGACAAGTAGTTGTGTTTCAGCAGAGGTATTTGTAATAGAAATTCCATCTTTAGAGTCCATAATAATTGATTCTGTGTTCAATAACACAGATAGTATTTGGAACACTTTAGACTCAGTTTGTCCTCAAACCGAGGTGAAATTATTCGCAAATTACAACTTTACAATTCCAATTAATCATTCCATTATTTGGCATAAAAATTCCTGTGGTTCTTCAGTAATTGGTACTGGTGATTCAGTTTCTGTTTATCCAGATTCTGCGACCACTTATTTTGCTAAAATAGTTGGCCCTTGTGGCGCATCACTTTGCAAACAAGTTACCATAATTACTAAAGACGGCTCTATATCTCCATCTGGAATTCAAACCACAACCAATAATTTTTGTACTGGTGATTCTACAACAATAAGCGTAATAGGGGGTCAACTTGGCTCAGGAGCTAGTTGGAACTGGTATAAAGGGTCCTGCGGTTCCAATTTTATTAGTTCTGGTGGAAGCACAACAGTAACTCCAGCATCTACAACTACGTATTATGTTAGGGCCAATGGTGGTGTATGTGGATCTACTGCATGCGCAGAAATTTTAATAAACACCTACGATTTAAATGTATATCATTCTAATGTTGACTCTACCTGTGAATCTTCTCCTTTTGTTCTTGAAGGTGGGTTTCCTCAAGGTGGAAATTACTCAGGTAATGGTGTCTCTGATAGTATATTTAATCCTTCAATTTCTGGGTTTGGCTCACATGCCATTACCTACACGTTTACAGATAGTAATAATTGCACCCAATCAACTCAGTTTCCAGTTGTAGTTTTAGAACCTAACATATCCCCTTCCTTAATTAATGCTAGTCTTTATGAAATTTGTAATGGTAATTCTTCTACAATTTCTCTTGACACATCCAACCAAATTATAAATGGAAGTCAGTGGTTTTGGTACAAAGGCTCCTGTGGAACAGGCGTTTTAATTGATTCTACCGTCATTAATAATCAAATTAATGTATCTCCATCAACAACCTCCAATTACTATGTAAGAGCTGAGGGGGGGCTTTGCCCAGCAAGTAATTGTATTGGAGTTACTATAGATGTTTATACTCTTGAGGCTCATTTAAATGAATTGGAAGGGATTTGTGGCGATGATTATCCTCAAGTAGAACTTGAGGGAGGTAGTCCATCTGGCGGTGTTTATTCAGGAACCGGTGTTGGAAATGGATTTTTTAATCCTAAAATTGCCGGAGTTGGAAGTCATGATATTACCTACACATACACTTTAGGACCTTGTGTTGCAACAGATATTGAAACCATAAAAATTGAAAATAGCCCAATAAATGTTTATTACTCAATAGAACAAGAAACATGTGCCGAGGGAGGAATTATGATTCATATACATTCAATGAATGGAAATGGATACTACGGTTATCAATGGTCTGATGGTTCCTTTGAAAACCCTTTGATATATGCAAAAAGTGAAGTGTACAACGTTTTAGTTTCAGATGCAAATGATTGCTTCAAACTTTTAGACAGTATAAACTTTGATAATACGTTAGAATGTATTGAGATGGCAAATACATTTACTCCAAATAGCGATGGAATAAATGATACTTGGAAACCTGATTTTACAAATTATGATAAAATCTCTTTAATGATTTTTAATAAGTGGGGTAATCAAATAATACAGTTTGACAATTCGTATATAGAATGGGATGGTAAAACTAAAGATGGAGAAGATCTTCCAAGTGGTACGTATTACTATATTTTAGAATTAACAAAAGATACAGACCCTACTATAAAGCAAAGTGGCCCTATAACAATAATAAGATAAGAATATGAAGAATATTTTAACCATATCCCTCATTATTTTGGGGTTATCAACCATTAAAAGTCAGCAAATTGGCCTTACTAGTCAATATCTTTTTAATGACTTCGCAATAAATCCTGCTGTTGCAGGGACGAAATCTTATTCCCCACTTTCTATTAGTTTTAGAAGGCAATGGTTGGGTATTGACGAAGCTCCAGTAACTCAAAATTTAATGTACCATACCTTTTTAGGAGAAAGTACAGGAATTGGAGGGCATGTTTTTAACGATGCTTCTGGTCCATCAAGAAGAACTGGAATTAGTACAACATTTGCTTACAATATTAAGACAAGCAAAAAGACAAAACTATCTTTTGGGATGTCAGGATCTTTAACACAATTTTCCATTAATAGAGATCGATTAATTACAGACATTCCTGGTGATATAGCTATTATTAATCTCAATAATCAATTAATTAGCGATTGTAATTTTGGTATTTACTGGTCTGGAGAAAAGCACTTCGTTGGGATTTCTGGTTATAATTTATTTGAAAACAAAACAGATTTAACATCCTTAACAACCCCTATTACAAATACTTTGAACAGGGTTTTTTATGCTCATGGAGGATATAATTTTAAGCTTGGAGCCGTGATTGAAATACAACCTTCAATGATTGTAAGAATGATGAATAACAATCTTGTTCAGTTGGATGGAAATTTAAAGCTTACTGTGAAAAATGCATATTCTCTTGGTATTTCTTACAGAAATAAAGACGCGATTGCTTTTATAGCTGGAATTAATTTAGGAACTACTACCGTTGGATACTCTTATGATTTGGGGATTTCAGAAATAAAAACCTATAATTCAGGAACACATGAAGTATTCTTGTGTTATAAACTTAAAAAAAATAACAACTCTAAAACCCCTTGGAAAAATAGAAACAGAGTTTACTCCAGCAATACTTCGGAGAATTAATCTCAATTAGGAATGAGAAAAATTACACTTTTTATTCTAGCCATGTTTTATTTTGGGGGGCTTCATTGTCAATTAAAATTAGCTGATATACTTTTCAATAATTTTGAATATAAAACAGCTGCTAAAATCTACAGTGAGTCAAGCTCTTTGTCTCAAAATCAAATAGAAAATCATGCATTTTGCTACTTTTATATAAATGATTTTCAAAATTCTATTCCTGTTTTTAAAAAGGCATTAGAAAATAAACCAAAAGATTTTTTTCTCGACTATCACTACAGCATTTCCTTAAAAAGCACAGGTAGATATAAGAGTTCAAAAAAAATATTGACCGATTTACAGAAAAAAGATAGCCTTAACAAACATATTGTTTTTGAACTTAAAAGTATTGACTCTCTTATAAAATGGGATACTGCAAAAATTTTTAAAAAGTTAACCAATTTTGAAAAAATCAACTCTGCTTCTTCAGAATTTTCTCCATCTTTTTTTGAGGATGGCATTTATTATATCTTGGAAAAAGGTAGAAATAAGGCGCTAACCAATAATATTAATTTAATTTCAGATAACGACTCTTTATCGCTAAAGGAAAAAAAAGAGTTTACCGAAAAACTAAAATCTATTCTATCCTATGGAAGTACTATTTCCCCAAGGACATATGTAAACAAGATAGAGTTGAATATTCCATTGCTTTTCAAATCTTTAAGTGATCCGATACCAGACTCTGCAATTATCAGAAATGAACAGATTATATCACACAAAAATTTTAATGTGACAAGTTTTAATTTTGACAATTTAAATGATAAAATTTTTTACACTAGACACCCCTACCTAACCAATTCAAATGCGGACGCTTCACTTAACCCTTTAATTTACCAAGGAAAATTAAGCTCTGAAAAGAAAAAAATCATCTCAAGAAGACGCATTCCAGTAAGGTTTTTGTCCAGTTCTACTGGCTCTGGAGAAGTTTGTGTTAGTTCGAATGGAAAAACAATTTATTTTGTATCAGACAAGAAAAAAGGCTATGGTCAAACGGATATTTATATGTCTCATAAATCAAAATCCGGAAAATGGGGAAAGGCAATTAATCTAGGGCCATTAGTGAATTCTCCATATAGAGAGGAATCACCAAGGATTTATGATGATAGTATCCTTTATTTTTCTTCCAACGGGTTTGCAGGATACGGTAAAGCAGATATTTTTAAATGCAAAATAATTAATGACAGTGTATACAATGTCAAACATTTACCCTATCCTATAAATTCTCCTGGCGATGATATTCACTTTATTTTACATCCTTTTGATGAAAGTATTGGTGTATTAAATTCAAACCGAGCAAAGGGGAAAGGAGATGAAGATATATATTTAGCTCAAATGAGCCCCATTGAGCCTTACGTAAAAGGATATATTATGCTAGGCAGTGATAACAGCTTGCAAAAAAACACAACTGTTAGACTTTTAGATCAGAACAATGAGGAATTAGAGCAATTTCACACTGAAATATCTGGGAAATATAGATTTAGTCTTAAAAAAAATAAAATATATAATGTATTAGCCACCAAGAAAAATCTTTATGGAGATACTATTGTAATTTCGGATAAAACACTTTTTAGAAACGAGAGAAGAGATATTGTTTTTAGAGAAGATAAAACTATTCAAGGTTATACTATAAAAAGAAGTAATAATGAAAAGATTCCAAATGTTAAAATAGACATTAGTACAGGAATAAAGTCTAAAAAATTAACTATTTATTCGGATGAAAATGGTTATTATCAATTTGCCTTTAATAAGGACTCAATATTGTTACTAGAGGGATTAAATGACAGTTTATATGGTGCAAAAGAGTTCTTTATAGACTCTAACTACTTATTAAAAAAGCAACATAATTTAGAGCTTGATATAATATTTAAAAAATTTAACGTCAAAGTTCTAGACCAAGAAACCAAAGAAGTTCAAGACGCTGCTTTGGTATATTTAATAAATATGGATGGTAATAAAATTGATTCCGCATTTACTGACTCTACAGGACATGTTTATTTTAATTTGAAAATCGCCCAAGATTATGAAATTCATGCTTTTAAAGGGAAGGCAGATGGCATTGCTAATATTCATACAAGCAGACTCGTAAAAAACGATGAGGATGTCAATGTCTTAATTACATCAAACTACACCCCTACTATTGGCAAAATTATTGACTCCGATAGTAAAGAAGCTTTGAGTTTTGTAAAAATTACTATTGTAGATTCTACAACCAATAGCAAAGATTTAAGCTATACCAATGATTTGGGGAATTTTGAATTACATATTCATGAAAACAATATTTACTACCTAATAATAGAGAAAAGAAATTATTTCACAAAGACTTTAATTCTTAATATAGGAGATTCTCTTCCAAAAACTATTGACTTAAATAAAGAATACAATCTTAATTTAACAAAATCAGGGTTCTTTATTGAACCTATCTATTTTGATTTTACTAGTCATAAACTAACTAAAAACTCCAAATTACAATTAGACTCATTAGCTGCATATTTAAAAGATCAAAAAGACAAAACTATTTCAATATTTGGATACACTGATTGTCTTGGTTCTAAGGACTATCTTGAGAAAAAATTCAATGTTGTTCTTGGAGAGAATAGAGCTGTCTCAACAAGGAGGTATCTAGAGTATAAAGGAATTGCTAGGTCAAGAGTAAATGTAACAGGTAGAGGAGCTGTGAATTTTGTAAACTCATGTTATGAGCCAGAGTTTTGTACAGATTCTGAGCATAGAGAAAATAGAAGAAGTGAGTTCCAGTTAAATGATCTTTGATTGCTCAGATTTTAAAAAAAGATTAAAATGTATTTTCCATTCTATAGATATGCATTACTTTCGCCTTTCAAATTCTTTAAATTATTATGTCAAAAAGAAAAGTTCGTGTAAGGTTTGCTCCAAGTCCAACAGGTCCATTACATATGGGTGGTATAAGAACAGCTTTGTATAATTATTTGTTCGCTAAAAAAAATAATGGCGATTTCATTTTAAGGATTGAAGACACTGACCAAAACAGATATGTAGAGGGAGCAGAAGAATATATTATAAACGCTCTAAAATGGTGCAATCTAGAAATAGATGAAGGTCCAGGATTAAATGAATCAAAAGGCCCTTTCAGACAGTCCGAAAGGAAGCCAATCTATAAAAAATATGTAGACCAGCTTGTAGAATCAGGAAATGCATATTATGCATTTGACACCAGTGAAGAATTGGAGAAGATGAGGGAATTGGCAAAAAAAGCCAAAATGCCTAATTGGCAATATAATACTATAACTAGGAATTCTATGAAAAACTCCTTGTCTCTTTCAAAAGAAGAAATAGAAAATAGATTTGCTAAAAATGAACCTTGTGCTATAAGAATAAAAATGCCTAGAGATGAGGATGTGAGGTTTTACGATGAGATTCGAGGTTGGGTTGTGGTAAACACCAATAACATGGACGATAAAGTAATTTTTAAAGCCGACGGAATGCCCACTTACCATTTGGCCAATGTGGTAGACGATTATTTGATGGAGGTTTCTCACGTTATTAGAGGTGAGGAGTGGCTTCCTTCTGCACCGTTACATATTCTACTTTATAGATATTTAAATTGGGAAAATGTTATGCCTAAATTTGCTCATTTACCGCTAATATTAAAACCTGATGGTAATGGAAAATTAAGTAAAAGAGATGGGGATAGACTTGGATTCCCTGTTTTTCCATTAGAATGGACAGATCCTGTATCCAAAGAAATTTCTTCCGGGTATAGAGAGAAAGGATATTTTTCTGAATCATTTGTAAATATGTTGGCGTTTTTGGGATGGAATCCTGGAAATTCCAAAGAACTTTTCACAATAGATGAATTAATCAGCGAGTTTTCTTTAGAAAGAGTCGGGAAAAGTGGAGCAAAATTTGATCCTGAAAAAGCCAAATGGTTTAACCAGCAACACTTAAGGAGTAAATCTAATTCAGAGTTAGCTGTATTAATGAGTAAAGATTGCAAATATAAAGTCAGCAATGATTTTCTTGAAAAGGTTGCTGAATTAATGAAGGAGAGAGCTACTTTTCACCATGAATTGCTTTCGGAAGATTACTTTTTCAAATCCTTTGAAGATTACGATCAAAAAACATTTAGGAAGAAATGGAAGATTAATTCCATTTCTTTAGTCAATGAATTCTTCGCTGAATTGAACACTATTGAATTATTTAATTCCGAATCTATAGAAAATGTCTTTAAATTATTTATAGAACGAAAAGAAATTGGGATGGGGGCTTTATTGCCTTGTTTGAGACTTATTTTGACTGGAAAAGGAATGGGCCCTTCGTTGTTCTCAATAATGGAATTACTTGGAGAAGAAGAAGTAATGAATAGGTTTAAAGAAAAATCTATGTTCCTTGAAAAATTATTTTTAGAAAAATCAGATACCTAATGAACTCTATTAAAGTACACGGCATAAGAACATTTTCTTACCACGGATGCCTAGAAGAAGAGAAAATTATAGGTGGAAATTACATTGTGAATGTTGAAGTAGATTGTGATTTTAAAACTGCTGCTTTAGAAGATGATTTATCCAAAACTATAGACTATGTCGGAATAAAAGAAATTGTTGTTTCTCAAATGAATATTAGAAGTAAGTTAATTGAGTCTGTTGCCTATAACATTGTTAATGAAATAAAAGATAAATTTTCTACAGCGGATAAGTGTAGGGTGGAAATTAAAAAGATAAATCCTCCAATTGATGGAGATGTTGACTATGTATCAGTACTAGTAGAAGAATAAATTGTTTATTTGACTGGAAGTTGTACTTTTGTTTTTCTTT
>TARA_B110000027_G_scaffold43093_1_pt1 | contig 10695 bp, 9 predicted proteins | sample TARA_B110000027 | Tara Oceans TARA_B110000027 (sample SAMEA4397101) | marine metagenome | biome: Polar Biome; feature: [SRF] surface water layer (ENVO:00010504); material: water (ENVO:00002006), including particulate matter (ENVO:01000060) such as... | depth 5 m
TTCAGAAAAAGAAAGAATGTATATTTTTAAAAGAGATATTCTTTATGGACTATCAATTACATTTTTAATCCCAATATTGTATTATTCAGGAGGAACTGTAGCAGTTTCATTTTCATTTTTTCTAGCATCAATAATGGCCATGATTTCATACTCATTAAATTTTACAAATTCTGCTAAATTAAATTATTAATTTAAAGTGTCACACTTATTAAAAGATAACTTAAAAAAGTATTTTATCATTTTTAAAATATTTATTATTACATTATTAATATTTCTTTTTTATAATGGTGTTATTAATTATACAGGTGATAAATATTTATATACATTTTTTAGTGTTATTAATATTTATTTAATTTATTTCTCTTTTAGGAAAAAAGCTTTTTTTTTTGAAACTTTTTTTGGAATTTTATTGTTTCTAGGTTTTTGGTTTAAATTCACCATCATTATTTCATTTACAGATGGTATATTTAAAGAAGGTGTTGGTAATTTTGATTATAGTCCAGAGAATTTTGATTATGGATTATTAATTTCATCTGTTGGGATTATACCTTTAATTATTATAGGCCATTTGAGAGAAATACTATTTTATTATCCTTCAAAAATTACCTTTACTAAAACTAAAAGCAGTTTTTTTTACAACAATAGAAGAAATATTTTGTTATCATTTTTATTTTTTATTATTTTAATTTCATCTTTAAATGGCTACTTTAAGATATATCAAAAAGGATTAATACCACTTCAAGAAATTAATTTATTAATTTCAGGTAGTATGAAATGGTTGTTATTGTTTGGTTTATCTACAATATCTTGTATTTTAATATTTCTAGAAATTAAATATTTTAAAAAGATATTTAATTTAACAATTTTTATCTTTTTGTTTGAAAGTTTTTTGAGCTCAGTTTCAATGATAAGTAGGGGAATGATATTTAATTCTTTTTCAATTATTTATGGAATTTATAAGTTTTCAAAAAAAACAGGAAAATTTTTAAATATCAATCTTTTTCTAAAATTGATTACCATTTGTGGAGTGCTATTTTATATATCAGTTATTTTAGTTAATGAAATTAGAGCCGAATATTTTTATATTGGGAAATCTAGAATCGATACATTAGAAAAAAATTTCAACAAAGATAAAAAAAATATTAATTTTCTTAGTTATAATAATGAGTTTTTTTATATAGCAACTAATAGATGGGTAGGAATTGACGCAACATTTGCAGTTGCTCAAAACAAAGATAAACTTGGCAAAAATTTAATAAATGAGGCTTTTAATGAAAAATTTGAAAAAGAAATGCCAACTTTTTATGAAAGAAATTTTTATTTAGTAGAAGCTAATAATAATATAATTGAGATAGATGAAAATATAAAAGGAAATACCTTAACAGGAATTATTGCTTTTTTGTTTTATTCTGGATCACTAGCATTTCTTTTTTTTGGCATGTTAATTTTAATGATATTTGCAAATCTATTAGAATTTATTTCATTTAAATTATCTGAAAAAAATTTAATTTTTTGCAGTTTGATAGGACAAATTATTGCTTTTAGGTTTATTCATTTTGGATATTTACCTAAGCAAAGTTATCTTTTATTTGGATCAATTTTTTTGACAATATTTGGTGTTTATATATTTAAAAGTTTCATAAAAAGGTAGATTATTTACTTTTATTTTTTTATTTAAAGTATAATTAGATCTATATTAATCACCTAATGAAAAAAAAAATTGCTTTAATATTTGGTATCACTGGTCAGGATGGATCCTATTTAACAGAGTTATTGTTAAAAAAAGGCTATGAAGTTCACGGTGTTAAAAGAAGATCTTCTTCGTTAAATACTCAAAGAATTGATGAAATTTACAACGAACACAATGAAAAAAATTTTTTCTTACATTATGGAGATATTACTGACTCATTAATGATTCAAAGGTTGATAAATAGTATTAGGCCACACGAAATATATAATTTAGCTGCTCAATCTCATGTGGCAGTTTCTTTTTTGATCCCAGAATACACATCTAATGTAGATGCTCTGGGTTCTTTAAGAATATTGGAGTCAATTAGATCACTTAACCTAACAAATAAAACTAAGTTTTATCAAGCGAGTACCTCTGAAATGTTTGGAAAAGTTCAGGAAATACCTCAAACTGAAAAAACACCATTTTATCCAAGAAGTCCATATGGTGTGTCAAAAGTTTTTTCTTATTGGATGTGTGTGAATTATAGAGAAGCTTACAAAATGTTTGCTGTTAATGGAATATTATTTAATCACGAAAGTCCCAGAAGAGGTGAAACTTTTGTAACAAAAAAGATTTCGTTAGCTTTGTGTAAGATTAAATTAGGAATGCAAAAAAAATTACAATTAGGAAACTTAGAATCAAAAAGAGACTGGGGTCATGCTAAAGATTATGTTGAAGCTATGTGGAAGATGTTACAAAAAAAGAAACCAGAAGATTATATTATAGCAACAGGTAAAAATTATAGTGTTAAAGATTTCATAAAAAAATCTCTTAAAATTTTAGATATAAAGGTAAAATGGAAAGGCAGTGGAATAAACACAAAAGCATATACATTAGATGGAAAGTGTATAATTGAGTGTAAAAAAAAATATTTTAGGCCAACAGAAGTGGATACCCTGTTAGGAAACCCAACCAAAGCAAAAAAAGACTTAAAATGGCAACCAAAGATCTCATTTAATAATTTAATAAAAGAAATGATTGATGAAGATCTTAAGTCATTAAAAAAAAATGCTAAAAAAAAATGAAAAAATATTCCTAGCAGGTCATAATGGGCTAGTGGGTTCAGCTGTTCTACGAAAACTAAAAGAACAGAATTATACAAATATTACTATTGTTAATAAAAATCGACTAAATTTACTTGACCAAAAAAAAGTTTTTAATTTTTTAAAAAAAAATAAATTTAAATCTATAATTATATGTGCTGCAAAAGTAGGAGGCATTAATGCAAATAATATATTTAAGGGTGATTTTATTTATGAAAATTTAACCATTCAAAACAATTTAATACATGGTGCATTTAAGAGTAATGTAAAAAATCTTATATTTCTTGGCTCAAGCTGTGTTTATCCAAGAGATTGCAAGCAACCAATAAAAGAAAAATATTTATTAACAGGTGAATTAGAAAAAACAAACGAACCTTATGCTATCGCTAAAATAGCTGGTATTAAACTATGTGAAGCATATAATTATCAATATAAGACTAATTATAAATGCTTAATGCCTACAAACACATATGGTCCAGGAGATAATTACAATCTCAACAATAGTCATTTTTTTCCAGCAATAATTAAAAAGATTCATGAAGTTAAAAATAAAAAAAATAAAAATATTTATTTATGGGGAGATGGACAAGCAAAAAGAGAGGTAATATTTGTAGACGATCTAGCTGACGCAATAATTTTCTTTTTAAATAAAAAAACAAAAGAATACCTGATTAATATAGGCTCAGGGATTGAAAAAACAATTTCTCAATACGCAAAATTAATTAGCAAAGTTTTAGATGTTGATATTTCAATATCTTATATTAATAAAAATTTAAAAGGAACACCAAGAAAATTACTTGATTTAAATACTGCAAAAAAATACGGCTGGAGTACAAAAACTAATATTAAAGAAGGTATAAGAAAAACATATGAAAGTTATTTAAAATCTGATGAAATTTCTTAATATTAAAAATTTTAATAGTATTAATAAGATTCAATTAATATGCATCTTTTCTCTTCTGGGATTTGCAATTTATTTATCTTTCATAGGTGGATATGGAGCAGATGAAGATACTTTACCGATGATATATGTTTTTGAAAGTAAATTAGACTCTGGAAATTTTGTATCTTCAAGATTTACTGGAAACCCTGTTGCAGAAATAGGAATAGGATTTTTAGCTTATTTTTTTGGGAGTTGGGCAGCTAACTTAACAACTTTTATATTTTTAATTATTGGTTTGTTGTTATTTTATTATAGTTTTGAAAAAAAAGATAATAAGGAATTACTATTATTTTTATTACTTTGTCTTTCTAGTCCAGTACTTTTTTTTGATAATCTGGAACCAGTAGATTATTCTTGGGCTTTTTTTTTCTACGCATTAGGACTCTTTTTATTAAAAAATAAATTAACAGAGCTTTCAATAATCTTCTTCGCATTAGCTGTAGGTGTTAGATTAAATTATTTTTTGTTTATAGTAATTACAATATTGTTTTTTAATGATACTGAAATACCACTTAAAAAAAAATTAATAATAATATTTTGTATTTTTTTTACAGGTGCTTTATTCTATGTACCTGTCTGGTTTGACTCAAAATTACAATTAACCTGGTTAACAGCTGGAAGATCATATGATGGCTATCTAGATTTATTAAGTAGATTTTCTTACAAATCTTTTTATGCCTTTGGAGGATTTAGTATTTTTTTTGTAATTTATAGTTTTTATAAAAATTATCTCAAACTCATAGAAGATAATAATCTCTTTTTATTTCTATTTTTGTTATTTTCAAATCTTCTAATATTTCTTTGGTTGCCAGCTGAACTTTCATATCTGCAACTTGCAATTATTTGTGTATATTTATTTATTATAAGATACTCACAGAAAAAATTAATTTATCTGATTCTTATTTACAATTTTGCTACATGGATAATCAATCCTGAATTTTTAGTTATAAAATATAAACAAATGGAAAGTATGTGCTCACCCAAACAAGCGATTAAAGCTGATCTAAAATTTTCGTTGGATAAAGGCTATTATTTCAAGTATATGAATACCAGAAAAATGATTAATTGTTTTGCGCCTGGTGATACTGAAAGAAATAAAAGAATAAGACAAGGCCTTTCAATTAGATAGCAACATATGATATTGGGTCTTATTTTTAATATATTAACGTATTTAAGTATTATCGGTTTTTCATTTATTTTTTTAAAATACATACTTCAAAAAAAAATATTTTATATCTCAAATTTAGATGTTTTTTTTGGACTATTTTTATTATTTATTTGTTCAGTAACTATAAACCTTTTTTTTATAATAGATAAAATTCAACCTGTCATTTTTATAGTTGGATTATATTTTTTTTATGTTTCTTATAAAAGTAAAATTCTAAAAATTAATTTTATAAGTATCTTTATATTGATATTAATTTTTACATTTATATCACTTTATTCAAATAATAATGCTGATTCCCCAATGTATCATCTTCAAATATTAAAATATTTAATTAAAGATAAAGCGGTATTTGGTCTAAGTAATTTAGAGATAAGATTTGGTGCTAACTCATCGTGGCATTCTATAATTGCAATTTTGAATGTTAATTTTTTAGAGTTCAGTTCTAAACATTATTTAAGTGCCATTCTTATTGCGGTAGGGTTAAATGAAGTTTTTGAACATAAAAAAGATAAAATTCAATTTAGCTATTTGTTTCTAAATATTGCTTTTATAATATTAATTTTGTTTAGTTTAATTCACCCTAATAAGAATGGGGTAATATTAAATCATCTCGGAAATGCAGAGTTAGATATCGCGCCTATGATATTTTTTATTTTATCAATTTATGTACTCATAAAATTCTATACTGATAAAAAAAATGAAAATTTATTTTACTTATACTGTGTACTTTCTTTTATGTGTATTACTTCTAGGTTAGTTTATGCACCATTATTATTACCAATATTGATCAACTTATTTGAATCTCCTAAAATTATAACAAAAAAAAATATAATTTTATTATTTGGTAGTTTTTTATGGTTTTTGAAAAGCTTCATCAACTCTGGTTGTCTAATTTTTCCACACAAATTTACTTGTATAGAAACATCATGGTCTCCTAGTATTGAAAAAATAGATTATTTCTTAAAAGAGGTAATGAGCTTTGCAAAAGATACTCCTTTAAGAGCGAAATATACAGATTTTGATTATACTTTAAAATCAATGGATTGGTTCATGCCTTGGTACGAGCAATATTTTTTAGTAAATGCTCTTTTGAGCATTGTCACGATGATAATGGCCATTTCTTTGATATTAATTTTTTATTATTGGATTATCAAAAAATTTGACAATCAAAAATTTATAATAACCAAAGACAATAAAATAATTCTCTTAATTTTATTTTTTTCACTACTAATATGGTCTTTAGCTCCAGAAATAAGGTTAGGTTGGGGAGTTTTAATTGCGTTACCAGCTTTTATATTTTGTTATTCAATTAGCTTGAACTTTGAAAACTTTATTAAAAAAAATTTTATTTTTAAAAGTTTACTAATTTTTCAAATCTTATTGATATTAGGATTATTTTCGAAAAGTTTTGACAAGTTTAATCATAAAGATTTGTTTGTTGTGGATACGAAAGGGTTTAATTATAGTAGAGTTAAAGAGTTAGGCATTTATGATAATTACAAAGTTTATATAGCTGACGATCAACAATGTTACGAATTTCCAGAATTTTGCGTAAATAGACCTAGAAAAAATTATACCATTAAAGAAATCTATGGTTACAAAATAATTAATGGAAAATAATTCGAAATATTTTTGCTCGATAATAATTGCCACATATAATAGCGCTTCAACTATCAAAGAGTGCCTTTGGTCAATAAAAAAACAAACATTTCAAAACTTTGAGATCATAATTGTTGATAATCAGTCAAAAGATAAGACTATAAATATTATCAAAAGTTTTAATTTTAAAAATATAAAAATAATAATTGAACAAGATAGTGGAATATATGATGCAATAAATAAAGGTATAAAGAAATCAAAGGGTAAGGTTATTTCAATATTGCATAGTGACGATGTTTATTTTGATAATAAAGTTTTATATAGATTGAATAAGTTTTTTATTAAATTTAATACTGAAATTATCTATGGCAATTTAATTTACGTTAAGAAGGATAATATTAATAAAAAAATTAGAGTGTGGAAACCAGGAACTTGTGAGAAAAATAGTTTTTTTGCTGGATGGAACCCACCTCATCCATCATTTTTTGTTAAAAGAACCACCTATGTAAAGAAAGGTTTATATAAAATAAATATTGGTAATGCTGCAGATATAGAATTGATGTACAGGTACTTGATAAAAAAAAAGATAACTAAAACATATGTAGACTCATTTTTTATAAAGATGAGATATGGGGGCAAGTCCAACAAAAATTTAACTTCTATTTTAGGTCAAAATATTCAAATTTTAAAAATTTTGAAAATTGAAAAAAATATTGTTAAAATAGTCTATTTCTTAATATTAAAAATATTTAATAGATCAATGCAATTTTTAAAAGCATAATGAATTATACTTCAAAAATTAATCTTTTTTTATTTTCTTTACTGTTATTATTTCCAGCCTCACTGATATCAGGGCCACTTATCCCAGAATTAATAATGAATATAATATCTATATTTTTTATAATTAGGTTAATTAAGGATAAAAAAATTAAATTACTGCATAATAATTTTTTTTATTATTATTGTTTTTTTGTAATTTATATTACTTTAAATGCATTTTTCTCGCTTTATGCAGATGAAATTTTTCTAAAAAATTTATTTTATTTTCGATTTCTATTATTTATTTTTGCAGCTTATTATCTTTTTTTAGTAAATCATAAAATTATAAATTTATTATATTTTTCATTAATATTTGTTTTTAGTATTTTAATAATAGATGGATTTACTGAATTCTTTTTTGATAAAAATTTATTTGGAAATTCTTCATTCAGAAAAGATAGAATAGCTAGTTTATTTGGCACTAGACTTGTATTAGGAAGTTTTATGGCAAAATATTTCTTTCTTATTTTGGGTTTATTTTTCTTTGTAAAACAAGAAAATAAAATTTTTAAGTATTATAATCTAACAATTATATTTCTTGCTTTTATTCTAATATTTTTAACAGGAGAAAGAACTGCTTTTATTTCTACAAGCTTTGGAATTATAATTTTTTTCATATGCTCAAATTTTTCTATTTATAAAAAAATTTTAGTTTTTTTATTTTTAATTTCTAATATTGCACTTATTTTAGTCAATAATACCACTATGTATGATCGTCACATCAAACAAACATTCAATCAAATAAATTTTAATATATTTGAAGAAAAAAAATCTTTTTTCAAAAACTTTATTTATTACGAACTTACATACAAAACAGCTTATAATGCATTTATTAAAAACAAACTATTTGGGCATGGACCAAAATCTTTTAGATTTTTTTGTGCAGAAGAGGGTATCGAAGTACAAAGTGATACTAAAAGATATGAGAGAAATGATAAAATTTTACTTAATGTTGGTAAAAAACTTAGGGGCCTAAAAATCACAAAGTTACATGTCTATGAAAACAAGGAAATTTTTATAGATGACTTAATCTTATCTTATGAACATAACAATAAATCCTATGATTTTAGGTCAAACAAAGAGGGTGTTATTAAAATAATTTTAGTAAAACAAGGAGATTATGTAGAGAATGACCACTTATTATTAGGCTTAGACATAAGTAAGACCAACATATCACCCATTACGATTTATGATATAAATGGATGTACAACACATCCTCATAATCTTTATTTACAATTACTTTCTGAAACAGGCATTGTTGGTACCCTATTTATTCTATTAAATTTTTTATACTTAATTTTTATTTTAATAAAATTTTTATACATGAAGTCATTTAGAAATATAGTGGAATTAAGTAATACTAAAATCTGCATAATAATTAATTTTATCGTATTTTTAATACCAGTTTTACCAAATGGTAATTTTTTTAATAATTGGTTGAATATGACTACTTTAATTCAAATATCATTTTATTTATTCATTTTTAATAAAGATAAATTGATATATACAACTAAAAAATAAATCTATTATACTCTTAACTATATGAAACTATCTATAATCATACCATGTTATAATGAAGATAAAACTATTTCAGCTATCTTTGATAAGGTGATGGAGTTTACCACGCTTGAAAAAGAAGTAGTTATAATTGATGATTTCTCAAATGATAATACTTTAACAATTATTAAAGAGCTTCAAAAAAAAAACCCAGAGTTAAAATATGTGAGTCATGAAAAAAATTTAGGTAAAGGTGGGGCGATAAGATCTGGTTTAAAAATGTGTACTGGTGATTTAATTATAATCCAAGATGCAGATTTAGAGTATGATCCTAGTGACTATAATAATTTAATAGAGCCATTTTTAAAATCTGATGCAGAGGTTGTTTATGGCACAAGATTTAGAGGGGGAGGCTATATAAGACTTCATTTTTTCTGGCATTATGTTGCCAATTTTTTCCTTACATTATTAACAAATATTTTCACCAATCTAAATATGAGTGATATGGAAACAGGTTATAAGGTCTTTAAATCTTCGGCGATTAAATCAATTAATTTAAAAGAAAATTCATTTGGTATCGAACCAGAAATTACGATGAAGTTAGCAAAAAAAAAATTTATTTTCTATGAAGTTCCAATTTCATATCGAGGCAGATCTTATGCGGAAGGAAAAAAAATTACCATTAAAGATGCTTTTAAAGCAGTTTATTGTATTATAAAATATAGGTTTTTTGATTAACTATTTGTAATAAACTAATCTTATAAAATTAATACTAGAAAAATTCTATCTAAATTTTTATATTAATTTTAATTAATTTCTTAAAGATTATAAAAATATAAACCTATATAAAAAATAAAATTTATTTTATGTATTGTTGTATAAATTAATATATTTTAATATATATTTGTTTTAATGAGAAATTTTTTAATTATTACTGGTGGAGCAGGTTTTGTTGGGTCCAATCTCATAAAACATCTTATTGTTAAAACTAAATACAAACTAATTAGTATAGACAACTATTCTACAGGATTAAAAAAAAATCATATAGTAAATAAAAGAGTTAGATATATCAAGGGTGATACTAATAAAATTTATGAAATTTTAAAACCATATAAAAAAAAAATACATACTATTTTTCATTTTGGTGAATATGCTAGAATACATCAAAGCTTTTATGATACAAAAAAATGTTTTGATTCTAATCTCTCAGGAACTTCAAAAGTTTTTAGTTTTTGTTTAGATAATAAAATAAAGATAGTATATTCAGCAACTTCTGCATCTTTGGGTAAAAAAGGCGAGGATAAAAACCTTTCTCCCTATGCACTTACTAAGTCAAATAATTTAAATATGCTTATTCAAATGAATAATTGGTTTAAATTGTCTTATGAAGCACTATATTTTTATAATGTTTATGGAGAAGGGCAAATCAAAGATGGCCCAATGTCAACTGTAATTGGTATATTTGAGAAACAATTTCAAAAAAGTGAATATTTAACAGTTGTAAAACCAGGAAATCAAAGTAGAAAATTTACTTATATTAAAGATACCGTAGAAGGATGCTTTTATGCATGGAAAAAAAATAAGAATTCTCACTATATATTATCAAATTTGAAGTCATATAGCATTCTTGCTGTTGCTAAAATGTTTGGTAAAAAGATTAAATTTATTGGACAAAGAAAAGGTGAAAGAAATAAATCTTCTATAGTAAACAATATAGAGAACATTAAAATTTACAAATATGAATGCAAAAGTGATTTATCTACTTATATCAAGAAATTTAAAAGAAAATTAAATCATAAATTAGTTATTTGACCCTTTACAATCTTATATTTCTTAAGTATAAAACCATGCCGGTGATTATTGCGAAGGGGTTATACCCGATCCCATTCCGAAC
>TARA_B110000027_G_scaffold32379_1_pt1 | contig 10651 bp, 10 predicted proteins | sample TARA_B110000027 | Tara Oceans TARA_B110000027 (sample SAMEA4397101) | marine metagenome | biome: Polar Biome; feature: [SRF] surface water layer (ENVO:00010504); material: water (ENVO:00002006), including particulate matter (ENVO:01000060) such as... | depth 5 m
AGAGAACCGCCATAAACTCCGGTATATTCATACCACTGAATCCAATAAATTTTTTCTGAAAAAACGTTTCCCAAGGTAAGCCAAGTCCAAGAAAAATCCCACTCGAGATGGAACTTTTCAAAGGCAATCCACAATGCAATGAAAAATATATATCCACTTCGATTTGCTAATCTTCCTTTGGTCCATGAGAAACATAGAAACACCAAAGAGTAAAAAAGGCTATTACATAAAATGGCAAATAACATTCCAAATAAAGAAGAATTGACTAACCACCAGGTTGTAAGTCCATTCCAAAAAAGAAAAGTGAGGAAGCTGTATAAGAAGATACGCACCCCTTTTTTATTTTGATTATCCTTTCTAATAATGTCTTCAAGGAAGAGTAGCGGAATTAATCCCACAAAGACCAAAAGGGTAATTCCATTGATTGGCCATGAAGTTGCTAGTAATACTCCAGACCCAATGGCTAGTATAAGTTGTTTAATTGTCTTAGACATTTCCACGAATTTAAATTTTTTTGGGGCTTTAGCAATCACTATATTGTCAAAAATTATAAATATTTATTTGTGAGGCTTATTATAAGAAATATTCCTAACTTTTTTACCTCATTAAATTTCCTTTGTGGATGTTTCGCTGCTACCTTAGCTTATAAGAATTTATTTGAAGCGGCTTTTTTGATGGTTTTGCTTGGTGCTTTCTTTGATTTATTCGATGGTCTTTTTGCTCGCTTACTCAAAGCAGAAAGTCAGTTTGGATTACAATTTGACTCAATGGCTGATCTTATTACTAGTGGAATAGTTCCAGGAATTGTTATGTACAAGCTCTTTTTAGAGATAGGTATTCGTGAAATTGATTTCACTATTGTAGTGTTTCAAAATGATTTTACCTTTTCTTTTGCACCCTTTGCCTTGGTCGGTTTTTTGATTTCTCTTGGAGCGGCGGTACGCCTCTCCAATTTTAACATTGACACCGAACAACGTTACGAGTTTAAAGGTTTACCTGCACCTGCCAATGCTCTTTTTATAGTGGCGCTTCCTTTGTTGATGGAACACCCACTATTTGCATTTTTAAAGCCCTTTCTCTCCACCTATACCGCTTTGGTATTCATATCAATTATTTCAGCTGTTTTAATGAATGTTCGATTGTCTTTGTTTTCTTTTAAAATCCAGTCTTTTAATATAAAACAATATGGATTTCAATTATTTTTAGTTGTTCTAGCATTGCCTTCTTTTTACTTTTTACAATGGGCAGCCGTTCCAGTAATGATTGTAATTTATCTATTTTTAAACGTTATTCGTAATAGTTTTAGATAAGATTTATTTCATTGTGATTCATGTATTATAGATCAATCTCATTAATTCGAAAAACAATTAATATTCGACAATTGTTAACAAATAATCTTCCATTTCTTTCAAGGTTTTTTAGAAAGAGAGTTTCTTTTTACGAAGCTCAAAATTTTGTCCTAGATATACTTTTCTTACCATTTCATCAGAAGCTAATTCTTCAGGGGTTCCTGCTTTAAGTATACTTCCCTCAAACATAAGGTAGGTTTTGTCAGTAATTGCAAGAGTTTCTTGAACATTATGATCGGTAATTAAAATACCAATATTTTTCTTTTTTAAATGCGCAACAATACGCTGAATGTCTTCAACTGCAACAGGATCTACTCCTGCGAAGGGTTCGTCTAGTAGAACGAATTTTGGATCAGTAGCCAGGGAACGTGCAATTTCTGTTCTTCTGCGTTCTCCACCGGAAAGTAAATCTCCTCTGTTTTTACGGATATGATTCAATCCAAATTCTTCAAGTAAGGATTCCATTTTTTCTTTTTGAGCTGATTTGGAAAGCTCAGTCATCTGTAATACACTTAAAATATTATCTTCAACACTTAATTTCCTAAATACTGAAGCCTCTTGAGCTAAATAGCCAATACCAAGTTGCGCTCTTTTGTACATTGGGAATTTACTAATCTCTTGATCATTTAGAAATATAGAGCCATTATTGGGTTTGATTAGTCCTACAATCATATAAAAAGAAGTTGTTTTGCCAGCGCCATTAGGACCCAGCAATCCAACGATTTCGCCTTGAGAAACTTCAAGAGAAATACCTTTAACTACTTTACGCCCCTTATAAGCTTTTTCTATTTTGCTTGCGCTTAACTTCATTTTATCTTCTTGTATATTAAATAATCATTTTTCCTCCTACTAAAGTAGAAATTTTTAGGGCTTTCATCACTACTGTTATAGAAAGGTTATGCATAAAACGGTTTTATAAATGGTATTTTATGTAGTAACAACAGCTAAGTAATCCTGAAGTAATAAGAGTAAAAAGTTCTTTAGTCGCTATGTCTATTTTATTTATAATAAAGACTTGTTTTTCTAATCTAAAACTTAGTTTATAAATCTCAAACTTATTATTCATAAACCTCTCATTTATAATACTCCTGAAGTGATTAATTCTAAAACTAGATTAGACATTTTTAAGGGATTTATTTTGATTTTTCGTTACTATTTTTGAAATTAGAATACTTACTTCGTAAAGAATTAATATTGGAATGCTAACTATAATTTGACTAACAACATCAGGAGGGGTGATTATAGCAGATAGACTCAAAACAACTACAAGCGAAATCTTTCTATTTTTCCTTAAAAATTCTGGAGTAACTATACCTATACGTGTCAAAAAATAAATTATTATTGGCAATTCAAAGATAATTCCTGAAGCTAAAACAGAAGCCCTTAATAAACCAATATAGCTACTTAAATCAAAATCATTAAAGATCTCACTACTCACAGAATAGTTCCCCAGGAAGTTGATTGAAAGAGGTGTGACAATATAATATCCAAATAAAACACCGAGAAAGAATAATATCGAAGCTATAAAGATAAAACCCCGTGCATTTTTACGTTCTTTCTCATATAATCCTGGACTTATAAACTTCCAGAATTCATAAATAATGTAAGGAAAGGATATAATAAATCCAGCGAGCACAGAAGTCCAAAGGTGAGCTGAAAATTGCCCTGCCATCGTTCTACTTTGAATACGGAAAGGTAATTCCTCAATACAAAAACTATTTCCTTGACCTAGTGTTTGAGATATTGAACAAAACCAGCGATAGGTAATGAAGTCTTTATTTTTAGGACCAAACAAGAGCACATCAAAAATAAAATCTTTAAAAACAAAAGCAACTGTTGCAATAATGACAATAGCTAATACCGACCGAATTAAGTGCCATCGTAATTCTTCTAAGTGATCCAAAAAAGACATTTCATCTTTCGGGGGAGTTTTATTCATTAGTTTATATTACTTTTTTTAAAATATTTAACAAAAATATCAAAAACAATTGTTTTCAAATAAGATAAAATTCTTATTACTTATTTTTCTTTAAATGTATGATTTTAGTTTGTTTCTAATTTGTAAACCGAGATAAAAAGAGTTACATTAGAAAGTGAAAATATCTTTTAAAATAATAACTCATTTTAAATCTGAATGAATTCCGAAGATCTAAAAAAAGCATTAAAGAAGCACTTTGGTTTTTCAACTTTTAAGGGCTTACAAGAAAATGTTATTTCCCATTTACTTAATCAAGAAAATAGTTTTGTCATAATGCCTACAGGGGGAGGCAAGTCATTGTGTTATCAACTTCCCGCTCTTATGCAAGAAGGTACTGCTATAGTCGTATCTCCACTTATTGCACTAATGAAAAATCAAGTAGATGCCATACGTGGTATTTCCTCTGAAGATGGTATTGCCCATGTGTTAAATTCCTCTTTAAATAAAACAGCTATAGAGCAAGTTAAATCTGACATTCGAAATGGTTTAACAAAACTGCTTTATGTTGCTCCTGAGTCTTTATCTAAACAAGCAAATATTGATTTTTTTAAAACAGTTAAAATTTCATTTCTAGCTGTTGATGAAGCTCATTGTATTTCAGAATGGGGTCATGATTTTAGACCTGAATATCGAAATCTTAGAGCAATTTTAAATCAGATCGAACAATCCATACCGATTATTGCTTTAACAGCAACAGCAACTCCAAAGGTACAAGAGGATATTATGAAAAATCTTGGCATTGTTGGTGCAAGATTATTCAAAGCCTCCTTTAATCGTCCTAATTTATACTATGAAGTACGTTCTAAAACAGCTGAAGTAGAGTCTGATATTATTCGTTTCATCAAAGAAAATTCTGGAAAGTCAGGAATAATTTATTGCCTCTCAAGAAAACGCGTGGAAGAATTAGCTCAAATGCTTCAGGTAAACGGAATAAATGCATTGCCTTATCACGCTGGCTTAGACTCAAAATCTAGGATTAATCATCAAGATCAATTTCTAAAAGACGATTGTGATGTCATTGTAGCTACAATAGCTTTTGGAATGGGTATTGACAAACCTGATGTGCGCTTTGTAATTCATAATGACATTCCAAAAAGTATTGAGAGTTATTATCAAGAAACAGGTCGTGCAGGGCGTGATGGTGGAGAAGGTCATTGTTTGTCATTTTATGCTTATAAAGACATTGAAAAATTAGAAAAATTCATGTCAGGGAAGCCTTTGGCAGAACAAGAAATTGGGATGGCTTTGTTGGGTGATATGGTTGCTTATGCTGAGACTTCTATCTCTAGGCGAAAATATATTCTTCATTATTTTGGTGAAAAATTTGACAATAAGACTGGAGATGGAGGAGATATGGATGACAATATGCGCTTTCCTAAAAAACGTTTTGAAGCACAAAATGAACTCAGTTTACTTATCGAGACTGTTCTTTTAACAAAAGAAAAATACAAAGCTAAGGAAGTTGTTAAAACCTTAATTGGCGAAAAAAATGCTCTAATACAATCTCATAAAACACACAAGGCAATTTTTTTTGGTAAGGGAGCTAAAAAAGGCGATTTCTTCTGGACAGCTTTAATTCGTCAAGCTTTAGTTGAAGGATATTTACTTAAAGAAATTGTGACATATGGAATATTGAAAGTCACTTCACGAGGTATAAATTTTAATTCAAAACCTGAGTCATTTCTTATGACAGAAGATCATAATTATGACGCTCTTTCAAGTGTAAATGTCATTCAGAATAAATCACAAGGAATTCTTGATTTGTCATTAATGAAGCTTTTGATAAGCTTACGTAAAGATGTTGCTAAAACCAGCCACGTTCCACCCTATGCCGTTTTTCAAGAATACTCACTGGAAGACATGTGTCTTAAGTATCCCATAAATCACGAAGAGTTGATTAATATAAATGGTGTGGGAGAAGGTAAAGCAAATCGATACGGAGGCCATTTTTTAAAATTGATTAACTCTTATGTTATAGAAAATCAAATCGTTCGGCCTGACGATCTGATTGTTAAAAGCACAGGAATTAATTCTTCTCTCAAGTTATATTTAATTCAAAATATTGACAGAAAATTACCACTCGATGATATTGCCTCTGCAAAAGGAATGAATATGGAAAAGTTAGTTACCGAGATGGAAACTATCGTATTTTCAGGAACACGCCTAAATATTGATTATTGCATCGAAGATCATTTTGATGAAGATCAAATTGAGGAATTATATCATTATTTTATCGAAGCTGAATCCGACTCTATAAAGGAAGCCTTTGCTGAGTTTGATGGAGATTATGACGAGGAGGAGTTACGTTTATATCGCTTGAAGTTCATGAGCGAAATTGCCAATTAAACTTTTGGGATTAAAGGGGTTTATTATCTTTGCCTTCAAATAAAATTATTATGGAAGGTATTTACGCAAAATTCGAAACCTCAAAAGGGGATATACTAGTTCAACTTACATATGATAAAACTCCAGGGACTGTTGGAAATTTTGTGAGTTTAGCAGAAGGGAAACAAAAAAATGATCATAAAGGCGAAGGGATTCCTTATTATGATGGATTAAAATTTCATCGTGTAATTACCGATTTTATGATTCAAGGAGGTTGTCCACAAGGAACAGGAACAGGAAGTCCTGGATATCAATTCAATGACGAATTTCATTCTGATCTAAAGCACAATAAAGCAGGGACTCTTTCTATGGCTAATTCTGGTCCTGGAACAAATGGAAGTCAATTCTTCATTACACACGGTGCAACTGATTGGTTAGATGGTAAACATACGGTTTTTGGATATGTTGTTGAAGGCCAGGACATCGTTGATTCGATTGCACAAGGAGACACCGTTAATGCTTTACATATTGAGCGTCATGGCGATGCTGCGAAAGTATGGAATGCATCAAAGGCATTTGTAGAGTTTAATTCAAGTGGAGCAACAAGAAAAGAAGCTGCAAGAGAGGCTGCTGAAAAAGCGATGCATTCCCTTACGGAAGGGATGCAGAAAACGGATAGTGGTTTGTATTACTCAATAACTAAAGAAGGAACCGGTGAGCATCCCCCAAAAGGATCAAATGTTTCTGTTCATTATAAAGGGACATTAGTAGATGGGACTGTTTTTGACTCATCGTACCAAAGAGATCAGCCCATTGAATTTGCTGTAGGATTAGGGCAAGTTATTTCAGGATGGGATGAAGGAATTCTGTTGCTTAAAAAAGGCGCTAGAGCTCGTTTCGTGATCCCAAGTCACCTAGGTTATGGAGCACAAGGTGCAGGTGGAGTGATTCCTCCAGATGCAACTTTAATCTTTGAAGTAGAGTTGGTAAGCTTTTAAGTTCTTTCCTCGGGACTGTTTCCAGGATGCCATTTAATATTACAACCTAAACTAGGATATTGTAGACTGTCTAGGTTTTGTTTTTTTAACATTTTATCACAAGCTTGATGAAGATCATCACCTGTAATGGAAATGTCATTCTTTGGACGTGAAGCATCGTATCTTCCTCTATACATTAATTCCAAATTTTCATCAAAAAGATAAAAGTCAGGAGTACATGCTGCTTGATATTGATGAGCGACTTCTTGGTCAGCATCAAATAAATAAGGAAAAGAGAATTTTTTTTCAAGTGCTAATTTATTCATTTCCTCCGGCCCATCCTGAGGGTGCGTTTTAGAACTATTGCTTGAAATACCAATCGTAGCGACACCAACTTTTGAAAAAGTTTTTGCACTTTTAATAATCGCCTCCATAAGATGAATAACATAGGGACAGTGATTGCACATGAAAATTACCAGTGTTCCTTTTTCACCTTTGAGTTCTTCCAGGTTTTTGTTTATGTTTTCAACTACATCAGGTAGATTGAAATTAGGGGCATGTGTTCCCAGGGGAAGCATGTATGATTCTGTCAATGCCATTTTTTTTATTTAGCTGAATTTAAAAGTAGTATTTTTATACCAATCAAATAGTATTTATGATTGACTATACTACTTTCGAAAAAATAGACTTACGCGTGGGAACGATTCTTTCTGTTAAAGATTTTCCAGAGGCAAAAAACCCTGCTTTTCAATTACAAATTGATTTTGGCCCTCTGGGGACTTTAAAATCTTCAGCCCAAATTACTGATCGTTATTCTTCAGAAGAATTAGTTAACCGTCAAATAGTTGCTGTGGTTAATATTGGAACGCGAAAGGTGGCAAATTTTGAAAGTCAATGTCTAGTTTTAGGAGCTACAGAAGGAAAAGATGTTATACTGCTCGCCCCTGAATCTAAGCTCCCAAATGGCCAACAAATACTTTAAATCACATTTTATCCGATAAGTACAAAGCATTAGTTAAAATCCGATTCGTACCAAACCAAAAGGCTCTGAAGTTTGTGTTATCGGTTAAAACAATGACTCTTCCTTCACCTAACCTACTTACTTTGAAAGGAACAGTATTTTTTAAAAGTGCTAAATTTTCTTCAGAAATATAACCACTTAACAAAGGAGCTGAAGTATATTGAATTGGATTATTATAGCTCTGTTCGTCAGCTTTCATGTAAATATTTGAATTTCTAAATATGGGTAGTGTTGTGTTTTGGTAACCAAAATTAATAGGATGACTTCTGTCAATTATTGTATTAAAAATAGCTCCTTTGGTTTGCTGGGCTCCTTCAAAAAGCTCTTTTTTTTCAAAACTTATTTCTTTAGCGACTAAACTTTTACTAACAAAATCTAGTTTGATAAATTCGTTTTCATTTAACCATTTTATTGTGTTCTGGTATCCAATAAGGGTACCTCCTTTATTAACGAATTCTTTTATTTTTTCAGTATAATCATTTAAGCCACTACCAGAAAAATCAGGAATAATGAAATGTGTATAACGACTCAAATCATTTTGATTCAAATTTCGAATATCTATTTTACTTATTGTGATTTCGTGTCTAATATCCATTAAATGCCATATTTCTCCAGCATCATAGCTTTTTACTCCATCACCAACTAAAAGAGCAATTTCAGGTTTTTTTACTGTTGTAAATTTCCTTGAACCTAAATCAATTCCCTTTGTATGTCCGCTATTAACTCCGTCAATAATTATATGAGTTTCTTTTGATGCTTTTTTCAGTATTTCATAAAGATCATTTTCGCTGATAGACTGATTTTTAGCAGGAATCATGTAGGTTCCATAGTCATAAGTTTTGTTTTCTAAAGTAAAAGGAGTAAGTCCAATTTTTATTCTAATATTATGCTTTTGTAACTTATTTAATAGTTTAGGAACATTATAATTATGCGCTTCAAAAAGATAAGCATAAGAACTTTTTTTAGTAATCTTACCTTCTGATTCTTTTAATTCAGTTACTAGACTACCTATGTTGTTTGTATTGTTTTCATAAGAATGATTTAAATTTAATGCATAAGGAAAGGTCCAAGCTGAGACATCATAGAATAAACTATCTTTAAATTTACTTTGAGTAGAAAACATAGCACGAATTAATTTACTCTTTGTTTGCTCTAAAGGAATAATGTAGCTTGCTTCTGGACTGTATTTATTACCGTTTTTAACGACTTCATTCTTTAACTCATGAAATTGTATTTGATGTCTGTCTAGAATTTTAGCTAAATGATAGGTAGTTGTGGGATCTTTAAGGTTTCCAAATAAAATCGCTTTTTGTTTGTCTTTTTTGGCTTCATCCATGGAAATTTTATGAAAATCCCTAAAATAATTTAATAACTCTACACGCAATGATATTGAAGCTTTTAGAGTCGAAAAAATAGCTGTCAATTGATTACGAATTGTAAAAGGAAAAGTAAGTAAGCCATTATCACTTTCTTGAATATGACCTCGTGAACTTGCTTGTTCAAATAAAATCCCTATTCCACCATTAATATCTGGATAAGCAGATCCTTTACCAAAGTAAAAATCATCATAATCTTCTTCAGAGTAGTAGAGTGATCCTAAATTGTTGAATGCCTCAATATGGAATTCACTTATTTTTTTGGTAAGCTCTTGATTCAAATCAGGGGTTAGTGGGTTAACTCGCGAAGGAATTCCAGGTTGAAAAAAGAAACTTGAGTTAGTGCCCATTTCATGGTGGTCTGTTAAAATATTAGGAAGCCATTTTGAATAAGATTTTAAGCGTGCTTGGGATTCTGGCAACTGTCCGGCAAGCCAGTCTCGGTTTAGATCAAACCAATAATGATTGGTCCTACCTCCAGGCCAAACTTCTCTATATTCCCTGTCATTTGGATCAGAAGTAAGATTTTTATTTTTATTAGTATTTGCCCAATATGCAAATCTTTGAAGACCATCTGGATTGAAACTGGGATCGATCAATATGACAACATTCTTCAATAATTCAACAGTTTCGTCAGACTTACTAGCCGCAAGATGATATACTGCCAACAGACCAGCATTAGCTCCACTTGGTTCATTTCCGTGAACTGAAAAACCTTGGTAAACAATTAAAGGTTGTTTTGAAACATCAATTGATTGTCCATCTGGTTTCGTTAACCTTACGTGCGTCTTTTGAATAGCATCCAAATTAGAATGATTTTCAGGACTTGTAATCGTTAGTAATAAAAGTGGACGACCTTCATGGGTTTCTCCTCTTTTTTCAATGCTAATTCGATTTGACACTTCTGCAAGACGGTACATGTAATTCACTAATTTATCATGTGAAACATGCCACGATCCCACTTCATAGCCTAAAAGATCCTTTGGAGTTGGAATATTATCATCGTATGGATGATTGGCGTCTAAATAATAATCAAGGGTTACTTGACTAAACAATAAACTACACAGAAATAGGCTTAAAAGTGTATATGATTTTCTCATGAGTTGAATAATTATATAACTTTAAAGTTAATAATTAATTGAATGAAAAAATAAAATGAGTTTGTTTTAAAAAAAAGTATTTGTTTTAGGTCTGATTTTTAGTAATTTGATCAGGAGAATAGTTTTTCTGGTGACGTTCACTAATCACTTCCGTACCTCGCTGTTTTAAAATATATTGAATGGTTTCATCAAGCATTGAAGTAAAATTATTAAAATCTTCTTTGTATAGATAAATTTTGTGTTTTTTAAAATAGAATGTACCGTCGTCATTTGTAAATTTTTTACTCTCAGTAATAGTGAGGTAGTAATCATTCGCTTTTGTTTCCCTAACATCAAAAAAGTAGGTTCTTCGACCTGCTCTTAGGATTTTGGAATAAATTTCTACTGGATTCTCATTATTTATATGATGCACGCTAATTTAAATATTAATTTTATTGCAATTTTATTAAAAAAATATTTAATATCCTATTATTTGGAAATATCTGATTGTTGTTTTTCTGACAACTTTTTATAATAGCCTTTAAT
>TARA_B110000027_G_scaffold24037_1_pt1 | contig 10632 bp, 12 predicted proteins | sample TARA_B110000027 | Tara Oceans TARA_B110000027 (sample SAMEA4397101) | marine metagenome | biome: Polar Biome; feature: [SRF] surface water layer (ENVO:00010504); material: water (ENVO:00002006), including particulate matter (ENVO:01000060) such as... | depth 5 m
ATATTATTAGTTATTCATGTGGAGTTTTAAAAAGTGATAGTATTGTATTCGATATAGTTTTTGAATGTCTTATTTGTTATCCTGTAGAAGGAATGATTATTTCTTGTAAAGTAAAAGACATTACAAAAGCAGGTATAAGATGTCTTTTATCAAATGATGATAGGACATTAATGATATTTATTGCTAGGGATCATCATTATAATTCTTATAAATTTTCTCAAATTAATGTTGATGATGAAATTAAAGTAAAGGTTTTAGGTCAAAGATTTGAATTAAACGATGAGTTTATATCAGTAATTGCTGAATTGTATGAAACGAAAGATTTGCTTGATAAGAGTAAAACAAAAGGAAAACCTAAATTAGTATTAAAATCTAAAAAATAAATTTACTTAAAAATATATGTTTAAATATAAATATATCATGAATATAGAAGATTTAAATAAAATTAAAATTAGTATTGAATTAATGGATAAAAAAGATCAGATAAATATTTTAATATTATTTAAAAAGTATAATAATATTTTATTAAATGAAAATTCAAATGGAACATTTATTAATATTACAGATTTAGATGAAAATATATATATAGAGTTAAAAAAGTATATTTCATATATTGAAATGCAAAAACAATTAATAAATAAAGATGAAGAAAAAAAATGTATTCTAGAAGAAACTTATTTTAAATAATAAAATTACAAAAATTACTTTAAAGAAGTAATTTAGAAATATAACTTTATTATTATTATGTCCATTATATCTTTAGACCCATATATGTTTACAAAAAATAATTTAAATAAATATTATTTTTTGTCAGAAGATTCATTTAAAAATTTAAATTATAAAGTTGAACTATCAAAAAAATTAATAAATTCAAAAAAAATAAATGAAAATAAAAATTTTTCAATTCATCAAGATGATCAATTATTTTGGGCTTTTTATATATTTAAGAATGGATATGAAGAATATCATTTAATTAATAATTTTTTCATAATGGAAAAAAATATTAAAATAGAAAATGTTATTAAAATTAGAGAGAATCGTGATTTATTAAAAGCAAATAAAATTGTAAAATCAGCTGTTGAGAATGAATTAGCAAATGAAAAAACAATTTCATTAATTACATTAAATGCATTAGCATTAATTTATAAATTAAATATATTATATATTAAAAAAAGAATTATTTATGTAATGAATTACGATGATGATGCAGTAATTAATTGTAAAAATATTATAGAAGAAACCACTAATAAAAATATAGATTTAATTAGTATGGATAAAGAAATAATAAATCAAATATTAGATGATTATTATATTGTGAATAATGTAAGCAAACCTATAAATGCTCTGAGTTATTATAAAGTAAATGATCTTATAAATATTGGTAAAAAATTAAATTTAGATATATCTAATAAAAAAAAACAAATTTTGTATACAGAAATTGTTAATTTCATAAATAATTAAATTAAAATTGAAAAACATATTACAATATAAATATAATAGTAAAATATATATATGTCGCAATCTTATAAAAAAAAATCTAAAGATCTAGAAAAAAAAGAAAGTTCTAAAAAATTTGATGTACTATTAACATCTTATTTAGAAAATATTTTTAAATTACCAGAATCTAAAAATCTTGAATTAGAAATTAGATTTGGTACTCGTAATATACATCCTATAAATAAAATAGATTATTTTAATGTTATAAAAACGTTAATTGGTAATGGCTTTCAAATTGTTCATGATGATTTATATTTATTAAGAATTCAAAATGAATTATTAAATGAAAAAAGTGGAAGGAATAAAATTACAAATACTAGAACAGAAATTGAAGGACTTTATAATATTGAAGATTATTGTAAAAAAAATAATATTTTATCTTTACTTGCAAATGGACATGTTTCATTTACACAAAAATCCTATTTATCACTATTAGATGAAATATTACATCCAGTAAATCAAGATGATTTGAATTTTAGAATGGCACTTCAAGTTGAAAATAATTTATCTGAATCATCTGAAGAAGTTCAACGAATTATTACTTCTTGGAATGATAGTAAAAAAATATTTAGATTTTTAAAAAGAGCACGATTAGTTCATAAAGATTTGCCAATCTTTGTAGATTTAAGTATAGTTAAAACTTCAAAGAAAAATAAACAATATTATATTCCAGAATTAGATTTTAAAAGCGCAGATGTTTTAAATCAAAATGAACAATATGAGATTGAATTAGAGGTTGATAATCAAAAAATTACAGAAAATCCATTATTACAAGATCCAGTATCTTTATTATCTTCTATTAAAAAAGTTATAAAGTTTGTATTGTGTGGATTACAACAATCAAATTTTCCAATATCTTATATAGAACAAGAAAAAGTATTACATGAATATTTAAAAATAATTAAAGATACTGATTATAGAGATTATTTTGTTGCTTTACCGAGAGATTTTATAGGACCATCTAGTTTAACATTACAAATGGAAAATATTATTAGTTTGGATGTTAAAGAAGATAGTGATTCAACAATTCCAAATATTAGAAAAGGATATACTGTTACAGATAAAGCAGATGGATTAAGAAAATTATTATTTATTAATGAAGAAGGATTAATATATTTAATAAATACTAATATGAAAGTAGAATTTACAGGTTATTCTACAAATCAAGAAGATTTATTTAATACTTTATTAGATGGTGAACATATTTTAAAAAATAAAAAAGGTAATTCTATAAATTTATTTGCAGCATTTGATATATATTTTATTAATTCTAATAATATCACACCATTAGCATTTATAAATACAGAAACTAGTGATAAAAGTATTCAAAGTAGATTACCAATTTTAACTTCTGTTATAAAAAAATTAAAAATTAATTCAAAATTTAAACAAATAATACCATTAAGAATTGAATCAAAAAAATTTTATACAGAAACAAGTTCGCAAACAATTTTTAAAGCTTGTAATATGATTCTCTCTAATATAAAAGAGGGTATATCAGAATATGAAACTGATGGTTTAATATTTACACCAAAATATATGGCTGTTGCTCAAAATAAAGTAGGTATTCCAGCACCAAAATTTAAAAGTACATGGATTCATTCTTTTAAGTGGAAACCACCCGAATTTAATACTATTGATTTCCTTGTAACTATTAATAAAAATTCATTAGGTGAGCCAATTATTAATAATATTTTTAAAAGTGGTATTGATACACAAAAAGATAGTCAATTATCTACTTACCAAACTGTCACGTTGCGAGTTGGATTTGATGAAAAGAAACATGGATATATTAATCCATGTGAAAGTATTATAAATGATAATTTACCAAAAGATAGAGAAATTGAAAATACAGAACCATATAAACCAGTTCAATTTTATCCTACGAATCCTACAGATAATAATGCTGGAATTTGTAATATTATGTTACAAAAAGATCCATTAGATGAATATAAATTATTTACAGAAGAGAATGAAGTAATAGAAGATTTTACAATTGTTGAATTTAGATATGATTTAAATAGAGATGACTATTGGAAATGGGTTCCTCTTAGAATTCGATTAGATAAAACAGCTGAATTAAGAGCTGGTCAAAAAAATTATGGTAATGCATATCATGTTGCAAATAGTAATTGGCATTCAATACATAACCCGATTACAGAAGAAATGATTACTACAGGAGATTATATTCCATATCAAATTGGTGATACTGATATTTATTATAATAAATTTAAAGGTCAAAAAAATCTTACGAGAGGTTTAAGAGATTTTCATAATTTATTTGTTAAAAATTTACTTATAAAAGCTGTATCTATTCCTGGTAATACGTTGATTGATTATGCTGTTGGTAAAGCGGGTGACCTTCCAAAATGGATTGGTGCTAAATTAGCATTTGTATTAGGTGTAGATGTAGCTAGAGATAATATAGAAAATAGGTTAGATGGTGCATGTGCTCGTTATTTAAATTATTATAAAAATTTTCAACAGATGCCATCGGCTTTGTTTGTTCAAGGAAATAGTGGAGTTAATATTAGGAATGGAGATGCTCTTGTAACAGAAAAAGGAAAGCAAATTATAAAATGTGTATTTGGCGAAGGTGCAAAAGATGTTAAACAATTAGGTATTGGATTATATAAAAATTATGGTATAGCAAAAAGTGGATTTAATGTTAGTTCTATTCAATTTGCAATACATTATATGTTTGAAAACATATTATCATTAAATAATTTTATAAAAAATATAGCACAATGTACACAATTAAATGGTTATTTTATTGGAACAAGTTATGATGGAAATACTGTATTTAAAGAACTAAAAAGTAAAAAAATTGGTGAAAGTATAAGTATTTTTGAAGATGAAACTAAAATTTGGGAAATTACAAAACAATATAATAATTTACAATTTGAAAATAATAGTAATTCACTTGGTTTAGCAATAGATGTTTTTCAAGCATCAATTAATAAAACATTTAGAGAATATTTAGTAAATTATGATTATTTACAAAGAATTTTAGAAAATTATGGTTTTGTTCCTATTTCTACAGAAGAAGCCAAAAGTTTTAATTTGCCATCATCAATTGGTTTATTTAGTCAATTATATTATCAAATGAATAATGATATTAAAAGAGATAAAAGACTTAAATCAGCATTTGGTCAAGCACCAAATATGTGTGATAAAGAAAGACAAATTTCATTTTTAAATAAATATTTTATATTTAAAAAAGTTAGACAAGTAGATATAGAGAATGTTTATACTAAATTAATCAATCAATCTCCCGCTGATGATGTTGTCGATATAAAAGAAACTATAGCTGCACAAGAAGCTCTTGAAAAAGAAGAAATAAAATTGCAAAGTATTGACACATTAAAAACTAAAGAAAAAAGTAAATTAAAAACAGAGATTGATCTAGTAAGTTCGAGTCAAGAAATAGAATCTCCAAAAAAGACAACAATAAAAAGTGTAAAATCTGTAAAATCTACAAAACCTAAATTAAGTATTAAAGAAAAATCTAAGGTTTTGACTGTAAATCCTGATAAATTAGAATCGATAAAAGATGAAGTGATTGTAGATGAATTAAATAAAGATATTACAGAAGAAATAAAAGTATTAGATAAAGATTCAAAAACAAAAATAAAATTAAAAACAAAATCATCTATGAAGACAAGTAAAAAACAAGGTGAATAAATAAAGTATATTTAATTAAAATCAATTAAATATACGTTTAATAATATAATATAGGAATGACATTTTTTTTATTACCAAAATTATTGAATACAATTATGCCGGATATGATAAATATATTATTCGAAAAAGAAGAAAAACAAGATAATGAAGGAATAAGTAAATCTTTAAAATTTTATTTAAATTCTATGAAAAAAAAAATAGATGATATAAATTCTGAATGGGATATTTATAAAAAATATACTAATCCGTTTGAATATATACATTCAATTATTTCAAATCAACAAAAAATTAGTATATCTAAATTAAAACCTTTATCTAGATCATTTTATAAAATGATAGAAATATATTCTATATTTAATTTATCAGACGAATTTCAAAATAATATTAAATCTTTTCATCTTGCAGAAGGACCTGGTGGATTTATTGAAGCATTTATATTTTTAAGAAAAAATATATCAGATCAATATTATGGTATGACTTTAATTAGTGAAGATCAAAATATACCTTCTTGGAAAAAAAGTAAGATGTTTTTACAAAAACATAATAATGTTGAAATTGAATATGGAATTGATCAAACTGGTAATTTATTATCCAAAGAAAATTTACTTTATTGTTTAGAAAGATATAATAATTCTATGGATATTATTACTGGAGATGGTGGGTTTGATTTTTCGATTGATTTTAATAAACAAGAAGAATGCTCTATTTCTCTTATATTTGCACAAATTTCTTTTGCAATTGCTATGCAAAAAATAAATGGATGTTTTATTTTAAAAATGTTTGATTTATTTACAGAAGCTAGTTTAGATTTGTTATACTTATTATGTTCATGTTATGAAAAAGTTTATATAGTTAAACCCAATACTAGCCGTTTTGCAAATTCAGAAAAATATATAGTTTGTAAAAATTTTAAATTAATTAATTCAAAAGATATTGTATTAAAATTATCTACTTTTTATGACGGTATTAATTCAGGAAATAATATAAAAAAAATTTTAAATATAGAAATTCCATATTTATTTAAAAATAGATTAGAAGAATTAAATGCAATTTTTGGTCAACAACAGATTGAAAATATTAATTCTACATTTAATTTAATTGAAAATAATAATTATGATAAAATAGAATTATATAAAAGAAATAATATTAATAAATCAGTTACTTGGTGTCAAAAATATAATATTCCTTGTAATAAGCATCTTTTATTAACAAATACCGATATTAATGACAATAATTTTTTAGAGTTATAAATCTAATTGTGTTTTACTAAAAGATAATAAATTATTAAATTGTTTTTTTGTTAAATTTATAAATCCATTACTTTTAATATCATCATAACTATTATTTAATATATCCAGCATACATTTTTCTTTAATTATTTTTGGAATATCTTCTAATTTACCACTTCCTAAGTAATCTATGCCATCATGAAAAAATACACTTAAACAATTATGATCTTTTTTTATATCACCACAACTGTAATTTGTAGGTAAAGTATTTTTTAATTCTTCATATGTTGATTTTTTAAATATAAATAAATCAATATTATCATTTTCCGAATAAAAAATATATGCTCCTTTATCCATAATAAAATATAATAATATTACTTTAAATTTTATTATATTTTATATTTTATATTCTATTTTTGGGTGTAAAAAACCCGATTTTTAAAATAACAGCATTATGGTCTGTTTTATTTTTAAAAGATAAAATATAAAAATTTTTAATTTTTTAATTCTCAAATCGAATTTTGAAAATTGGACATACTTTTCTTGTCCAATTTTCAAAATTCGATTATAAAATTTCTTAAAAAAAGTCAATTTTTCATTTTAGAGCTTAATGGTCTATTTTATATAGTTGATATTTTTAATGTGTTACTATATAAAAAATTTAATTTTTAAAAAAATTATTTAGGAGTTTTTTATGTAGTCTAAATATACTATAAATGGCAACAAAAATTACGCAAAAAAACTCCTATTTTTTTATATGTGAAATATGTGACTTTAAATGCTGTAAAAATAATGATTATAAAAGACATCTCCAGACTAAAAAACATAAAAATAATGAAATACTACAAAATACTACAAAAATTACGCCAAAAAATGCAAAAAAATATATTTGTGAATGTGGAAAAGAATACTTACACCATTCAAGTCTTTATAAACATAAAAAAACTTGTAAAAACTGTGAAATAATTAAAATAGAAAATAATAGAGAAGAAGAAATTGATTATAAAAAAATGTTAAAAACAGCAATGGAAGAAAATGTTAAATTAATTGAACATATTGGACAATTAATACCAAAAGTAGGTAATGGAAATACAAATATAAATAATAATCAAAAAATCAATATAAATATATTTTTAAATGAGGAGTGTAAAGATGCTTTATCAATAGATCAATTTATAGATAAGATTAAAGTAAGTATGGATAATTTATTATTAACAAAAGATAAAGGAATAAATGAAGGAGTAGCAGATATATTTATAGAAAATATGAATAAATTATCGATTAAAGAAAGACCGATGCATTGTACTGATGCAAAAAGAGAGATTTTATATATTAAAAATGATGGCTGGGAAAAAGATATAAATAATGATGGATTAAAAGAGGCTTTAAAGAAAATAAGCTATAAACAAAGTAAAAGTCTAAATAAATGGACAGAAGCTCATCCGGATTATTTAAATAATGAAAAAGAAAGTCAAGAATATATTCAATTAATTAATTCGGCAACACATGATTTAGATCTTAAAGAAAATAAAACTATAAAAAAAATATGTAATAATATTCATTTAAAAAATTAAATAAATAAATAAAATATATAAAAATAATAAATTATATATTTTATATGCCGTTTATATTACCAGTTTTAATGTTATTAGAACGAGGACCTATGCTACAAAATAATTTAATAAAAAGAATACAATTTTTAAAAAATATTTTTTATTTTAGAGTTTCTTCTTATCTATCTTTTATTTTAATTAATCAACTGGGTTTTATGTTATAAGTAAAATGGAAAATTTAGATTTAAATCTTTATAAATAATTTTAATTTATTTATATATAAAAAAAATTGAAATCTTTTTTAAAATAAAATTAAAAATATAATTGCACTAATATGCAGTATAAAGAAGAACTAACTGCACGTGAACGAAAACAAATTATGAATAAACAGAGAGAAATAATTAAAAGTTATAGAACAACTAACTATAATTTATTAAAAATGAATGATCCTATTAAATATGAAAAGAATGCAAATAGTAGAAAAGGCGGTGTTTCTAGGTGGAGGATTTAATTAAATATTAAATTCATGAATATAAATATATATTTTTTATTGTAATTATATGATGTATCCTTTTCAAATTGATGGTCTTCCTGACTTTGAAGATATTTTAAACAAAAATAAACAAGAGAAAGATATAGATAATTCTTTTAAAAATATAAAAATATCAAATGAAGGAAAAAAGAGATTATTAGAAATAGAAAATTTGTATATAAATAGTAAAAAAAAAAAGAAAGAAGAATTTATTTATAAAGATAATTTAGAAATAAATGAAAATTTAAAAAAAAAGTTAAAAATATTTTAATTTATTCAGAATTTTTAACAATTGACATTAAACAATTACCGCTTTCTACTATATTATCATAACCAGATTGAATTTCTTGAATAATAGTATTTAATTTTTCAACTTCTTTTTCAGATTCAGTAATAGATATTTGAGTATTATTTAATAATTCTTGTTGTTCAAAAAGAATAGATTTAATTTCAAGGCTATTTTCTTTTTTTTCATTAATAGAGGTTAATAATAATTCTTTTTTTTTACTAAATCCTTCTAATTTTTGACTAATAATTTCTAATATATTATCTTTTTTTTCATTAATTTGTCTAGTGCGGGGTATAAATTCTTCAGGAAAAGCCATTTATATTTATTAAATAATATATTTAACTCAATTTTAACGTGAAAATTAATCTTTTAGAAAAAATATTACTAATATATTTTAAAAATATCATAAATAAAAAATTATTTATTATTTCATAAATATAGATATCTCTATCTTTTAATTTAATACATTTAAAATTACAAAAATCATTCCAAGTTTTTTCACCTCTTAATGGTATTGATAGTGTTAAAAATTCACATATTAAGTTTGTAAAAAATGTAGATTTTAAATTTCTATTAAGGCTAGAATTTTCGTTTGTCCAAAAGAAATTTTCCTTAGATCTATATTTTTTAAATTTATAATTTGCTGAAGTATGAATATCAATATGCCAAGATACATTTTCTTTGCTCATTTTAATAGCACCTTTTTTACTTATTAAATAAGCTGCCATGCTACCTGATAAAAAATGAGTAAAGTACGTATTATAAGTTGGAAATGGAGCATCACTATGTAATTGTATAATATCCCAATCTTTATCTAAAATGGTAATTTTATTAATAGTTTCTTTTAGCTTTTTAGTAAATTCTTTTTTATTAAATTTAGGAAATGCATCATCTTCCATAATTAAAGTAATGTCTTCATTTAAATTCGCAATATGTTTTGATAATAGAATGTGAGATAAAGAACATCCTAATATAGAATTTGGACAAAATTCTAATGCTAAATTATTAATATATTTTTTATATTCTAAATGTTCATTTTCAATAGCATTAATTCCTTTAAATCGTATTATTTCTAAACCAATATTTTCTAAATATGGTTTTTGTTCAATATAATTATTATAATATTTATCTAAATTAATTACATAAGTTTTCATATTAATCTAATTTAAAGTAGGATATTTAAATTAGATTAATAACTAATTATAAAGTTAAGAATTTTCTTGTGCAAAGAAATTATATACTGAATTTACAAAATCTTTAGATTCTCCAAAATCACTACTAAAAGTATGGCCAGCATCCTGTAAATTCTTTTTAAGAGCATTTAATACATTTTTATTAGCATGTTTTGAAGCATCATGTTTTTTCTTTTTATCTTTTTTAACAGATGTAGCAGGAAGAGTTTTATATAAATAAGACATTATGAATGCAAATGGTATACTTAAAAGAAAAAATATAATTGATTTTATAATAATAGAAGTACTATTATCATTATAATAGTAATAACCAGTACAAAATAATATAAGTGTTAAAATAGAAGTAATTATACTACATTCTATGAACATTTAATATTAAATAATATAAAAAAATTGAGATAAATATATATTATTTAATATGAATGTTAAATGAAAAAAGTAGCATTAGTAACTGGATCCACTCGAGGAATTGGATATAATATAATTAAAAAGTTAGCAGAAAATAATTATAATGTAGTAATAACAGGCAAAACAATAAATGATAAAAAGAGAGGTGATATTTATACGACTCAAAAATCAATTGAAAAGTATAATATAGATTCTTTGGCAGTTTCTTTAGATATTAGATCATTATCATCAATTCAAGATTGTGTAG
>TARA_B110000027_G_scaffold50635_1_pt1 | contig 10619 bp, 7 predicted proteins | sample TARA_B110000027 | Tara Oceans TARA_B110000027 (sample SAMEA4397101) | marine metagenome | biome: Polar Biome; feature: [SRF] surface water layer (ENVO:00010504); material: water (ENVO:00002006), including particulate matter (ENVO:01000060) such as... | depth 5 m
AAAGAGGAGTGTATGCAAAAATTAACTTAAAAAAAGGAGATATATTAAACGATAAAAATATTTATTTTGCATTTCCAAGTAACAAAAATCAAATATCGTCAACTAATTTTAGTTTAAAAACAAATCAGTATGTAGTTAGAGAGAATATTAAAATTGATGAGATGATTAGAAATAAAAGTTTAGAAAAAAAATTCTCTAAAGATTTATCATTGGTAACAGAGTATTTACATATGGCTAAAGCAATGCTAAAGAGCAATAAATTAAATTTAGGTAACAAATTTGATCTTGAAATATCTCATCACTATGGACTTGCCAAATTTAAAAAGTTTGGTTGTTTTCTATTTAATTGCATTAACAGAGAGTATGCAAAAAAAATTATTGTATTATTACCAAATCAAAGACACCCACTACATAGGCATATTAAAAAAGAAGAAACTTTTCAAATATTGAATGGAAAGCTTTATTCATACCTTGACGGAAAATTAAAAATATTAAAAGAAGGAGATACTATCTTAGTCAAACCTAAAGTTTGGCATAAATTTCATACAGATGCTTTGGGTTGCATATTCGAAGAGGTATCCACAACACATTACAATGATGACAGTTATTATAAAGATAAAAAAATACAAAAATCAGAAAGAAGTCAAAGAAAATCTTATATTAAAGATTGGAGTCACTCTCATTCCAGACAAAAATTTTATGATGGATTAAAGGATAAATCATAATTCATAATAACAATGATTTTAGGAAAAAAAATTATATGCCTAATACCAGCAAGGGGTGGTAGCAAAGGCATTAAACTAAAAAATCTAAAAAAGATTAAAAATAAAAGCCTACTTGAAATGACAGGCATATTTGCTAAAGAATGTAATTTTATAGACTCAATTTTTGTTAATAGTGACAACAAGAAAATTTTAAATTTATCAAAAAATATTGGATTAAAAACAATAAAAAGAAAAAAAAATCTAAGTGGTGATAGAATTTCTGATTATCAAGTTATATCTAGCAGCCTAAACTATTTAAAAGATTTAGACCTAAATTATGATTATTTAATTTATTTGCAGCCCACATCACCCTTTAGAGTAAAAAAGGATCTATTAAAATCACTAAAAAAAATAATTTTAAATAAATCCAATTCAATTTGGTCAGTAACTAAAGTTATTGATAAATATCATCCATATAAAATTTTAGAAAATGATAAAGATTCTTTTTTAAAGTTGCATAATAATAAAGGAACAAAAATATTAGCAAGACAACAATTAAAGGATATTTTCATTAGAAATGGAATTTTCTATATTTTCAAAATTAAATCACTTTTAAAATATAAATCAATTTATTTACCAAAAACTTTAAAATATGAAATAGATTATGAATATGTTAATATTGACACCCATGAAGATCTTAAAAGAGCAAAAAAACTTTATGTATAACTTTAAAATTTAAGTAAACAATTTTAAAAAATTGTCAACATGGTATATTAATAAATGTACAAATTATTTATTTAGATTTCATTATGCAAATTAAAAAAAAAAAAGGAGCTTGGTCTTTTTCTGGTAAAGGAGTAGCCGGTAAATTCGAAAAACATATAGAAAAGTCAGTTCCATTTTATTTAGAATCACACAATTTGATAATTAGCATGGCTGATTTTTTTTTATTTAATGGATCAAGATGTTATGATCTTGGTAGCTCTACAGGAAACTTATTACATAAGCTTTCGCAGCAAACCAATAAAAAAAAAATTGACCTAGTTGGAATAGAAACTGAACCAGAAATGGTTAAGTTTGCAAGAAAAAAAAATTTTAAAAATAAAAATATTAAAATTTCATTTATAAAAAATGATATTAAAAATTATAAATTTAAAAGCAGCAATTTAATACTTTCATTTTACACTATGCAATTTATTCACCCCTCTCATAGACAAAAAATATTTAATAAAATTTATAAAACTTTAAATTATGGAGGTGCATTCATTATATTTGAAAAAGTTAGGGGCAATGATGCAAGGTTTGATAACATCATAAATTCAATTTATCTTGATTTCAAAGAAAAAAACAAATTTAATCATAGTGAAATATTAAATAAATCCAAGTCTCTTAGAGGTGTTCTTGAACCATTTACAGACGATGGAAACTTAGGCTTTTTGAAAAGAGCAGGTTTCATTGATATACAAACTATTTTTCAATTCTTAAATTTTAAAGGTTATCTCTGTATTAAATAAATTAAGATTTTAAAAGAATATAATTTAAATATTAGCATGAATACTTATGAAATTCTTTAATGCCTCGTAGAGAAATTATTAGACACAAAGGACTATTTTAATCATCAATTTCTTGGCCATCTCTTAAACCAAAATTTTTAAGAAATTTTTTTAAATAGATATTTAATAACTTTTGTCTGCCTACTCTTTTCATCTCTTGATAATAATTTGACTCTTCTAAAGAGAAAGGTCTAGTAAATTGATAAAGACCAATTGCTAGGGAAGCAATCAGAGTGTTTGAAATAAACCCAGTTTCATTTAAAACCTTTATTCTTTTTATTATTTCAATATTTTTTAAAATAATATCCTCTTTATAATCAATTTCGAATAATTGATTTTTTCCAATTTTTGTTTTTAATTTATTATCAATTTGTTCTAAATTCATGTCAGTTTTTTTTTCTTTGGTAATATATATTCTGTCACCACCAACTGAAAAGTAAGCATGCCCATCATGGGAGTAGTCCCTAAAATCATTATCAAAGTGAAAAACTTTACCACCAATCAACTCTATATCTGAAATAATATCATTCGGATGAAAGTTGTGTTTACAAGGAACATAAAAATCATCCATCACTCTTGAATTTTGATAATGGTTTAATTCATTAAAACCAAACAAAATAGAATTTAATTCTCTAATTTCAGACATCATTGACTCCTTAATTAAATATCTTATCGTATCTACAATAAAATATTTAAATTCACCACTTCTATAAAACCCCATATACATTATGCCACCAGGTTTTAGAGCGTTAATGAATTTTACTAGCGCATGTGCCGGAGTACGTATATGCTGATAGATACCCATAAGAAAAATAATATCATATTCATTTTTAGGTAAATCGTGATCTGCTATATCGCTATTAGTTGAATTAATTTTAACTTTATTATCTTTTGCGAATTTTTTTAATGCTAAAACAGAGTCTTTTGCTATATCAACATGATCAACATCTGCGCCATTCATTCCAAAAAAACGAGCTTGTCTTCCAGTCCCTACATCTAAAATTCTTTTGTTTTTTAAGTCTTTTTTTTTGATTTTCATTATATCCAAAGATTCAAGAATATATTTTTCAGCACTATTATCATGATCCTTAGTAGGTTTATTTGAGTCAGTTTTTGGATCCCTGAATAGAGGTCCCCAAGACAAATTAGAATATACGAAACTTGTAAGGTCTTTATAATTAATGGTCATATTAAAAATTCTATATAAGTGTTTGATAAAATGCGCAAGTTAAAATTATAATCCGGCACCTAAATATCATAAAGAATAATAAAATTCTACTTTTTTTATTATTTTGTGTAATAATAGTATCTAAATCAAAGCTAATAAAAAAATGCCTACACTAAAATTAATAGACACAAAGAATTTAAAATCCTTTCTTTTGGGCTTATCGGTTCGAGAGTACCACAAATATGATTAAAGCAATAATTATTTTTGATTTAAATAAAAATCATTTCTAATTAAAATAAAAAAAATAAGAAAGTAATTTACTTAATATGTGTGGATTTTTTATTGAACTTAGAAAAAAAAATTTTTTGTCTAGCAGAAAATTTTTTCACGAATCTTCAAAACTTATTTCTCATAGAGGCGATACACCTAAAAAATCTTACGAAGATAAAAATTTTAGAGCTGATTTTTACAGATTAAAGATAATAGATTTAAGCAATAAAGGTGATCAACCAATGTTTGATATATCTAAAAGATACATAATAAATTTTAATGGTGAAATTTATAATGCAAAAAAATTATTAAAACATATACCAAATATTAAATTAAAAAGTAAATGTGATACAGAAATTTTAATAAACTTATTTTCCAAATACGGCCCAAAAACTTTAGATTTATTAGAAGGCATGTTTAGTTTTGTTATTTATGATACAATAGAAAAAAAGTGTTTTTTAGCAAGAGATAGATTTGGAATCAAGCCATTATATTATTCAGATACTCAAAATAGCCTTATAATTTCATCAGAAATAAAACCAATCTTAAAATATAAATCACAAAAAAAATTTAATTATAATGCATTCGGGGACTTTTTTTTGTTAGGTCATCTTGATCATGGAGAGAATACTTTTTTTGATGGAATTAATTCTTTGGAACCAGGAAATTTTATATCAATAAGCGGACAAAATAAAAAAAAAGTTACCTATTGGAATATTATAAATAATTTTAATGAAGACAGCAACGAAGATACAATGAACAATTTACTAGCTGAAAGTTTAAATCAACATTTAATATCTGATAAGAAAATTGGTTTATTTTTAAGTGGTGGGATAGATAGTAATGCTTTGGCTGCTTATTATTCAAAAAAATTGAATTACCATATGGACACTTATACCTATGATTTTATTAATAATAAATATGGAGAATCTTTTAAAGCAAAAAATGTTGCTAAACAGCTGGGATTAAAAAATTTAAACTATAAATTGAAACCTAAAGATATAATAAAACAAATAGATGACTTAACAGAAACACTTGAGTCTCCATTTACGTCAATGAGATTGTTTGGTGTAAATGCATTGTATAAAAAAGCTAAAGAAAATAACCTTAAAGTGGTAATCGAGGGGCATGGTGGAGATGAAATGTTTGGAGGTTATGGGTATAATTTTTTCCCATATTTATCTGATAAATTTAGCAATAAAGAGCTTGAAAAAAAATTTGGGAAAAAAACTTTACAAAAAAAAATGTTAGCAAAAAAAAATCAAGGTCAATACACTACAGATGGAACATATTCTTTAGATTATGAAATAATGAATAAAGATTTTTTAAATCTATATCTAAAAAAAAATGAAGCTTATTCATATAAACATAAAAGAAACCTTAATAATTTAAAGAAATCCCAATTAAATGATATTAGATACATAAAATTACCTAGAATGCTAAAATATACAGATAGAATCTCAATGAAACATGGAATTGAAGCTAGAGTGCCATTTTTAAATCATAAATTGTTTAGTTTTTGTTTTAACTTACCCAACAATAAAAAATATAATGAAGAATATGGTTCAAAATATCTATTAAAAAAGGTAATAAATAACTTAAATTTAAATACAAAAGTTGAAAAACAAAAACAGGATATAGTTGATCCCCAAACCTTATGGATGACAAAATATTTTAAAAGTTTTTTTATGGATAATGTTAATTCTACAAATTTAGTTTTTAACGAAATTTTTAATAAAGAAATGGTTATCAAAAGATTTAACAATATTGAAAAAAATAAAAAATCAAGTTTTTCTTTATTTAGCATTTTAACAACAATGATATTCTTAAAAAAGTTTGAATAATTTATGAACCGAGTTTTCGATAAAACAAGAGTTAGAGAATACTTAAACTATTTAGGTGTAAAAAAAAATTATAAATTTAAAATTAATAGTTGTGAAAATTGTGGTAATAAAAATAATAAAATAATACGTGAAAGAATACATATAGGAAAAAACAAGAATTCACAGAATATTTTTTGTTACTTTCCTTTTTTTTTATGTGACAATTGTAATCTTTTATTTCAAAAATATAAGTTCGAAAAAAAATTTTACTCTGATTATTATAAAATAATTTATAGAAAAAGAACTTATAAATCTACAAGACCTAACAAATTACAATTAAGAGACATTAAAAAAAGAGGAGAATATTTACTTAAATTTATTGAAAAAAAATTTAACAATAAAAAAGGTAAAATTTTAGATGTTGGATGCTCAGTAGGTGGAATGCTAAAAGCATTCAAGGAAAAAGACTGGGATTGTGTAGGGATTGATCCACATAAAGAATGGGTTGATTTTGGAAAAAAATATTATGACCTTAATTTACTATCTATTGACGCGGAAAATATGAATTTTAAACCTAATTCGTTAGACGTAATAATGATAATTGGTTCACTAGAACATGTCTATGACCCAAACATAGTACTTAAAAAATGTTATAAATTTTTAAAAAAAGAGGGTCTTCTAATTTTAGAAGGTAGAGGTAATCCAATTGGGCATAGCATGATGTTTTTCAATCATAACCATCATAGAATATACTCAATAAATACTTTTAAAACATTTGCCAACAAACATGGATTTAAGCATATTTATTCAACTGATAAAGTTAAAATAACAGGTCCAGTAAATAAAGGTGGGACAAAAGCTGAAAAAGCAATTTCTTATATAGGCAAAAAAAATGAAATTCCAGACAAAAAAAAACACAACAAATACATAAAATCTTTGAGATACAATTTTAAAATTCATAAAAAAAAATTTGACGATAGAGATAAGGTATGTTCACTAAAGAATGCAATTATTTTAAATTAGCATTAGATAATGAAAGAAATTAACAATATTATTAAGAAAATTATAGATGTCATTGCTTACTCTGGGTTATTATTAAATTTCCCACTTCTTACTTTCATAAAATTGATAGTATTTACGAAAAAAATTCATAAAGCCAAGGGTAAAAAAAAAATTTTATTTTTGTATAAAAGTGCTGGTATGGAAGATGTATATTCCGTTTATTATAAAAAAAATACAGAATTTGAAATTTATGCGTTACCAAGGAAATATATCAAGTTTATTTTTAAATATTTCTTTGGAACATATCAAAATAATGAAATTTTAACTAAATTTAATATTGAGGAAGAATTAATCAAAAAAAGAATATTATATAAGAAGTTTCTTATAAAAATCGTAAAGTATTATAAATTTTTTTTAAATATCAAAATAATTTTAAACTTCAATATTTTTTATTACGAAGATTGGGATTTAGCTTTAGCAGCTAAAAAAAATAAAATTAAGTTTATAACACTTCATAAAGAATGCGCAAAATCAGAAGGTAAAAGATTACTCGATCTTGAGATTTATAAAAAATATATAAACAAATATCTAGGAGATAAAATAGTTGTCTACAACGAAGAGGAAAAAAATGTTATTGCCTCTTCAAAGATTATTAAAAAAAAAAATATTTATGTTACTGGCTGTGCCAGAATAGATTATTGTTTTGAATTTGGAAAAAATAAAAACCTTAACAGTAGACTTAATATTATTTATTACGCGATTCAAAATAATATAAGTTTGCCTTATTTCAATAGTAAATTTATAAATGTTAATAACCATAAATTGCATCCATATACTTGGAATGATAATTTAGAAAAGTTTGAGAGTATTTTGTTTGATTATTTAGAACTTAACTCTAATTTTGCTTTAACAATAAAGACTAAAACTGGAAATGCAGATCAAATTGAAAGACTAAAAAAATTTAAAAAATTCAACAATGTAAAAATAATTAATGAAGGTACAGGCGGATATTTATTAAAAAATGCAGATTTATGTATCGCGTTTAACAGTACAATAATTTTTGAAGCTATGGCCTCACTAACGCCAGTCTTTATTCCAAAGGTTGACATTAAAAAAGAATATGAGAGTTTTTTATTTGACCTTACCAACACAACAAACGTATTTGATATTCAAAATGCAAAACAATTTTCTGAACTGTTTGATAATTTTTTAAATAAAAAATTACAAATTGATGAAATAATTTCTGAAAAAAATATTAAGAAATTACAATTAAAAATAGGCAATCCTGATGGAAAATCAGGTAATAGACTAAAAAAATTTATTGAGAATAACTTATAATAAAAATTTTACTTATTAGATTTGTTTAATTATTACGAATGTTAGAAAAGTACATGGATAATAGTGATTTCGATTCAGGTTTAAGATTATCTAATTTGATAAAAAAGCTTTCTACCTAACGAATTTTTTGGTTAAAAACAGCGTCTATACCTTCACAATATTTAGAAAACCTTATTCTTTCAAAATAAAAATATTCCTCAAGTTTATCTAGTGGGTAATTAAAATTACTTTTTATTTCCAAAGATAATTTATTGCTTTTTATTTCTTTAGTATAACTAAACTTAGAATATTTTTTAAATTTTAAATTTCTATCTAAAGTTAGTCTGAAATTATCCACTTTATAGTATTCTCTAAGATATGAAACTCTCACAATTGGTTTACAAATTCCATATTTTAAATCAAATATTTCCTTAGCTAATTTATTTTCTTTTATTTTATCTGTTGTTTTAAATCTACCTTCTTGAGAAGAAGTTTTTTTTTCAATAAAAAATTCTTTAATATTATTTTCAGGATAATTTCTTATTCTAATTTTTTTTCTGGGTAAAACACCTTCTAAGGAGTCTTTGTACATATCTAAATTTTCATTATCAAAGTATAAAGAAGATATATTTCTTGGAGGATAGATGTATTCTAGTTTTTGTTGATTTAACCATTGTCTAAAATTGATTAAATTGTTTTGATCAATCTTAATTTTTTGTTCAATTCTAAATGACATTTTAATTTATAAGTATCTTTGAGTATTTGTCACTTTTTTTAATTATATCAAATCTTTTACAGTCAAATTTATCAATTGATAGATAAGCTCCATCAAATTCTTGCTTTTTTTTATAAGCAGTTATACAAGTTTTTACATCTTTAATTTTAGCATAACCGACTTTAGTAATCGAACTATCCTTGCTTGCAATTCCAATCTTACTAATCTCAGAGTTTAATTCATTAATTTTAGCTGTTGTTTGTTCTCCAACGGAAATACCTTTGTCACCACAATTTTTTACATTTAATTCTTTAATATTATAATTTCCAAAAGATAAATCTAAACAATCATTTTGAGATTCATTAATATTTATCTGATTAATTATTAAATTTGAAAAATCGATATCAACTGCGTCAGAATAAGATTTATTTGTGTTAATTTGTTGTATTTTTCCCTTAGATCGAACAATGTTGATTGTATCTTCGCATAATCCGCCAGTGGTTTCTATTTCTATATTCATAATATTGATTTCATATAATGTTACACATCCGGTTAAATTATTATTATTAATATTTAAATCCTTGAAATTATTTTTACCCTGAAATTTAATTTTCCAATTTTTTATTTCTTTTCCAGAAATTAAAATTTTGTCCAATGCATCTTTTTGATTAAGACGGATAGTTTTTTTATCCTCATCAATAAATATTGACTCTAGGTTATTAAAATAAACATCATAATTATCAATATTTTTAGAGTATTTAAAATAATTATTATAAGTAAAATTACTTTTAGCTTTTTTATCACCCAAAAAAACATGCTCATCATCAAGTGTGTCCTGTGATAATAAATATTTTAAGTCATGATATTTATTTATTTTTTTTTTAAATGAAATTTTTTCATATAGATCTTTAATTATACATCCATCAGAGTTATCACCGTAACATTCAAAAATTTGATAATCTAAATTATTAATTTCTATATAAATTTTTCTTTTGCCATCTAACAGCTTTACTGAGCTATTAACTTTATTGTTATCTTTAGGAGCTTTATTTGCTTCCATAAAATCTAATCTTTCGATTATAAATTCAATTTTTTTTTCCAAAAAAGACTTATTAGTTTTAAAACCTCTTGTATTTAATTTTCTTAAAAAATCATCTAAATCAATTGATAGTAATTTTTGTCTCGCATAAGCGCTATCTACACTTCTATTCATCAAACCATTAAAGCTTTCTACAAAATTATTATCAGCTAAATTCTCTTCATTTAAAATTCTAGATTTTCCATCATTATAAATTGGAAAAAATTCTTCTTTAATAGGATTAAAATATATCACTCTATTGGCTATACCAAATCCATGAAAGGAATTCGTGGCACTCATTATTGAGTTAAATAATTTAAAATTAACAAAATTTACCTTATTTTCATAATATTTTTCATCAATTAACAGATCGTCAGTTCCTACAGAAAAAGCATGATTTAAAAGTTGTAGTCCTCTCATTGAAACTTTAAATTTTTCTATATCATTTTTTATCCAAGATGAATTTGAAACTTTTATCAGTTTATCATTCCTGTGATTGTTTGATATTACATAGATTGGTCCTTCCCTAAAATTATGACGTTCCAAAAGTTCTTTGTCAAAAGTTTCTTGAAAGATAAATTTTTGTTTTCTATTGTTAATTTTGGTTTTTATATAAAATGTTTTGGGTGTAATTATTCCAACCTCTTCAAGTAACGTTGCTAAAAAGATTTCATTTTCTTCTAGCCTAGATTGTGGCAATAATAACCTAAATTTTGTAATATTCTTAATATTACCATTTAATAATTTAACCTCAATACTTGTTAAAAAGTTTTCTTTTGAAAAGTGGTATGAGCTTAAACCAACGGTTCTAATTTTTGCTTGATATTTGCACTTTATATTATTCTCATATTCTATAATTAAATTAGCTTTATATTTTTTTTTAAATTTTTTATTTATTGTTTCTGATTTATTTAAGCTTTTATAAATATTGAATATATTTTTATTCCATGACTTTGATTTGATTATTTTAATATCTAAACTTAAAATTT
>TARA_B110000027_G_scaffold95694_1_pt1 | contig 10589 bp, 10 predicted proteins | sample TARA_B110000027 | Tara Oceans TARA_B110000027 (sample SAMEA4397101) | marine metagenome | biome: Polar Biome; feature: [SRF] surface water layer (ENVO:00010504); material: water (ENVO:00002006), including particulate matter (ENVO:01000060) such as... | depth 5 m
CAGAAATTTTTGCATCCTTAATAGAAATAAAAGTTTTCAAAAAAACTAAAATGTTTTACAAATTTTTTGCTGATAAAATTAAAAACTATAGTGATACCCAGGTATACATTTCACTATTATCCACGTTACCCAAAAATATTTTAGAAATAATTATAGCCATTTCAATTGCTATAATTTATTTTAGTCAAACTGATGTAAATTATTTTAATCAAAATATACCCAAAATAGCATCTCTAGGTTTTTTGATTTATAGACTGGCACCATCATTTGCAAAGATCTTTAATCAATTTAATACATTGGTTATTCATACCCCATCAATGAATATGTTTAAGAAACAATTAGGTAATAACCTTAATGATAAAGATATTTATGACCTATCTAATCATAAAATAAATACAATTGAATTGAAAAATTGTTTTTTTGAATTCAAAAATAATATTATATTTAAAGAATTAAATCTAAAAATAAAAAAAAACAACATATACTGCATTAAGGGAAAAAGTGGTGCTGGAAAAACTAGTTTAATTTTTTTACTGATGAATCTTTATCAATTTAAAAAAGGTGATTTTTTAATAAACAATCTATCTATTACTAACTCGATTAATTGGGGCAATAAGTTAGGCTATGTTCCACAAAACCCAATTATAATTGATTTTTCTTTAAGAGAAAACTTATTTTTGGAAGAAGATGAAAATGATTATTTTTCAAAGTCAGAAAGTTTGTTTGAAAAACTTAACTTAAAATATATTTTTGAAAATCATAAAAATAAAACCTCCAATCTAAGGAGTCTATCGGGTGGAGAAAAACAAAGAATTGCCCTGATTAGAGCTTTGATAAAAAATCCAGAAATTTTGATTTTAGATGAACCAATTTCATCATTAGATTATGAAAATTCATCAAAGATAATTGATCATTTAACAAGTATTAAAAAAGATAAAATAATTATCTTAACAACTCATGATAATAAGTTTGATCATCTATTCGATGAAATAATCAACATATAACTGATGATTGCATATCGTATTTATGTTTAAAAATTAGATTAGTGATTGTTATTTTTTCTATCAAAATCACCATATCTTTTAAAGATAAAAAAATCTATTAATGATTTAAATACTGGAAGAATTTTTTTTCTTTGTTTTTGCTTAAAGCTGAATACACAATAAAGAAAAAATTTAATAATAGAAATACTGTAGCCTATTATTTTGTCACCATATGAGCCAATTTTATTGATTAAAAGTAACCTGTACTTATGTTCAAAATATTTTCTTCTAAATGCATGTTGAGGTTTAAAGCTTTGGGTAACTTTGTGAAATATTTTACTATTCAAATTAACCATCAAAGAATCTTTACCATTATATAATCTTCTAGAAAATTCAATATCTTCTGGTCCATAAAAAAAATCCTTATCTGATAAACCTACTTCTCTAAGTCTATCAACACGCATTATAGATGCACAACCTGCTATTGCGTCAGTTTCTTTCAAGCCTTTAAGTTGCTTGTTATCTTCAATGCCATATGGATAATCTCTCATATTGGTCTGGAGCTTTAAATTATTCCCTATTACGCATCCCATCCACCAAATTTTATGTCTTAAATTATCGTATAAAATTTTGGGACTCAGAGCCTCTATCTTAATATTTTGATCTAAAATTGTTAAATTTTGTTCAAAAAAATTATCTGTAAATTCCATATCATTATCTATTCTTGATACGTATTTAAAATTATTATTAATAGCAAATTCGTAACCAGTATTATGCCCTAGTCCGCAACCTAAATTTTCTTTATTTTTTATAAATAGAAACTTGGGTAATTGTTTTTGGGAGTTGGTATTTTTAATTTCTTCTAATTCAAATTTTTTAATTAAATGCTCTAAGCTTCCATCAGTAGAATTGTTATCAACTAATAAAAAAGTAATATCATCTTGTTTAATCTTTTTACAACACTCAAGACATTTGCTGGTATTCTCAAAATCATTCCATGTCAGAATCACAGTCAGTAGTTTTCTTTTTTTTATTTCCATTATGATAAATAAGATGATAAATATTTTATTAAAACACACGTATATATTAAAAATATCATTTTGAGCAAAAAAATTTTTTTCTGGGCACCCTTGCTTGGACATGTTGGAACAATAAACGCTGTAATTTACTCAGCAGTTTCTTTAAATAAGTATGCAAAAGCCGAGGTATACATAATTGATACTTTTGGCCAATTAGACTCGTTTAGCTTAGATTATCCAAACTTAAAATTTATAAAGGTATTTAAATTTGGTAAATTTTTGCCTAAAACAGGTCTAGCGTCAAAATTTTGCATATATTTCTTTTCTATTATATCAGCGCCAATTTTAGTTAATTTAATTAGAGGTTACTCGCCAGATATTTTGATAACAAATCTAGTTGGAGTAGTGCCATTGATTTTAAGACCTTTTTTTAAAAAAAATTGTAAAATAATTAATAGCATTCAAGGATATCCAAAACTTAACGTACTTAGAAAATTTTTATGGAAAAATTTATATAAAAAATCTGATTTAATTATAACCATGTCAAATCTATCAAGAGAATATATAATTGACAAAATTAATATAAAACCATCAAAGATAGTAAAGATTGATAATCCCGTGATAACAAAAAAAATAAGATTATTAGCTAGAGAAAAAATATCAAGCAAACTAGATGGTCTAATACAAAATAATTTTTGTATTACATTGGTTGGAAGACTCACAAGACAAAAAAATTATATCAGCTTTTTAAATACACTACTAAGATTAAATAAGGAATTTTCAAATTTATTAGTATTAATTATTGGTGAGGGTGAATTACGAATAGAAATAGAAAGTTTTTTAAAAGATAACAATCTACAAAATGTAAAACTTCTAGGCTTTAAATCAAACCCTTATAAATATATTTCAAAATCTAAATTATTTATAAGCTCTTCGTTGTGGGAAGATCCAGGACATGCCTTGATTGAAGCTTCATATCTTAATACCCCAATTCTAACTAGTGATTGCTTATCTGGACCAAGAGAGATTTATAAAGATGGATTAAATGCATTTGTTTACGAATCTAATAATGAAAATGAAATGTTTGATAAATTAAAATTTATAATTCAAAATTATCAGTCTACTAAAAGTATTTTACTAGCCTCAAAAAAAATAGCTAAAAATTATACCTTTTTCAATTTTTTTAAATCTTTAAATAAATATGTAGATCTAAGATGATGAATACCTTTTATATCTTAAAACTTTTAAACAGAGGTTATAGTCTTTTAAGGGCATTACAAATTATTGAAGTTAATAAAATTAATTTTAAAAAAAAAATGTTATGTGCAGATTTAGGCTCATTACCATATAAACCTCATAATATTTCAACTTCAAAAAAAATTAAGAATATTAAATATTTTAATCTTACAGTAGAAAAAAAATCACAAAAAAAAAAAACGATCATTATTAATTTTGAAAAGATTCAATTAAAAAAATATAAAATTAATCAATCTAAATTTGATAATGTTTTTCTATTTAATTTACTAGAACATATTTATAATTACAAAAGACCAATTTTTTTCTCAAAGTATATCTTAAAAAAAAATGGATTATTAATTGGTAGCACTCCGTTCTTATTTAGAATTCATGGAAGTCCTCAAGATTATTATAGATTTACTGACACACTTTTAGAGAAAGATTTGAAAGATTCTGGATTTCAGAAAATTAAAGTCAAAACATTAGGATCAGGAATATTTACGATGTTTTTTAATTCTATTATGGTTTATAATAGGCTTTTTCCACCTTTAAATTGTTTTTTCTTTTTAATAGCGCTTTCTTTTGATTCATTTTTGAATATTTTTTCTCAAGGTAACAAAAAGAATTATCCAATAGGGTACTTTTTTTTAGCTAATAAAAAATAAAAAAACTAAAATTTTTTTAAAAAATTTTCATATTTCTTACATTGGCTGTCTTCATCAAAACGATAAAGATATTTTGTTGCCAATCTAGCTTTAAATAGTGCTTGAGTATAATTTGATAAAATAAATTCGATTTTCTTTGCTAATTTTTTTTCATTATTTACTCGTGTGAGATATCCCAATTTTCCATTTTGTAAAATTTCTTTAGGCCCACTTAAACAATCAGAGGACAAGATAGGTGTTTTATAATTTTGACATTCTATTAAGATGTTTGGCAAACCTTCCCAGAGTGAATTTAATACGAATAATCTTGAAACTTTTATAATTTTTACTGGATTCTGATATTTTAAAAAAATAACTCTATTTGTGAGTTTTAACTCTTTTGTTATCAGTTTTAGCTTTCTGTGTTCACTTCCACTTCCCATAATCACTAATTTAGTTTCTTTAAATTTATTTTTAATTAAATAGAATGCTCTTAATAATCCTGAAAAATTCTTTTGATTTTGAAGTCTACCAATTGAAACTATTTGATTTTTTCTTTTTAAATTTTTATTTAAAACACTAATTTTTTTAAATGGATTATAGATTGTTATAATCTGTTTATTTTTATAATATTTTTTAAAAAATTCTGTTGATGATTTTGAATTACACACTATGCCAGAAGCAAATAGATAAAAAATTTTTTTTATATTTATTTTCATAAAAAAATTAAGTTTATTATTATAATACCTTAATGATCCATAAGGGTGATTTGCTATTCTTATAATACAGGGTACTTTTTTTATTTTAGAAATTAGAATTGAAAAAGGATGATCTTGAAAGGATAGAATTATTTGTTTGTTATTAAATTTATAATTTATCAATATAAATATAAAACAATTAACGGCATTCAAAATACGGTGTGGAATAAATTTGGTATTAATAATTTTTCTGCATTTGATTAAATTTATTTTCTTGTTTAAGTTATTTTTAACTCCACTTGATATTTTGCCAAAAATTATCTCAACTTCGTAGTTTCTTTTTATAAAATAGTTTGAGAGTATTATTAAATTTTTTTCAATTCCTCCACGTTCTATATTGGGTATGAAAAATAATAATTTCTGCATTTATTGCTAAAATTTATATTAAGATATAAATATAAAGAATGTTAGTATCAGTAATAATTCCTTATTTCAATGATAAGGTTAATATTGGGAATGCTGTTAAATGTGCCCTGACCCAGACTTATAAAAACTTGGAAGTAATAATTATTGATGATGAAAACTCTATTGCATCCAGAAAAACATTAGAGAATTTAAAAAATAAATTTACAAAGATTATTATCATTTCCACTATAAAACGATCTGGTGTTTCTGTGGCACGTAATAAGGGAATAAAAAAAGCAAAAGGTGATTTTATTGCATTTCTTGATAGTGACGATCTTTGGAAAAAGAATAAAATTAAAGAACAGGTATTTTTTATAAAAAAAAATAAATTAGATATCTGTTACACAGATTATGTGGCTGTAAATGATAATCACAAAATTATTTATAAAGTGAAAACGCCAAAAACACTATTTTATAAAGATTTATTAAGAGAATGCCCTATAGCCTGTTCATCAGTTTTGTTAAAAAAAAAGATTCTAAAAAATATAATATTTAGAAAACTTAAAACAAAAGAAGATTATATGCTCTGGCTAGAACTATCAAAAAAGGGTTATAGGTTATCAGGTATAAATAAACCATTATCAATATATAGGGTACGTTCGAGCTCACTGTCTAATATGCATTTTAACAAGATTTATTCTGCATTTATAATTTACTCAAGTTATTTAAATTATAGTTTTTTATTTTCAGTTATTTTTGTAATAAGACTTTACGTCAATGCTTTTAAAAAAAAATATTTATAAATCTCAATAATGAATAATTCACTCAATAAAAATTTATTGTTTTTAATAGAGCCTATTTTGATAATTTTACCAATTAGCCTTTTATTTAGCAGTTTAATATCTGAGCTACTTATACTTATAATAATTTCTATTTTTTTTGTAAGTGCAAGGAAAGATGAATTAATCAAAATTTTTAATAATAAGATTATTCTTTTTATGATTGTGCTGTATTTATATTTAATACTGAACTATTTTGTAAATATTTCAAAAGACCCAAGCTTTACGAGATCCATACTTTTCATTCGATTTATTTTTTATGTTATTGCCCTAAGTTACTTTCTCAATAAAGATTATATTAAAAGTAAGAGAATTTTCTTCTATTGGACAGTTATAGTTTTTTTAGTTTGCCTAGACTTGCAATTACAAAATATAACTGGAAAAAATATTTTTGGATATGAAGCTATAAGACAAGGTAATTTTACAAGATTAGGAGGATTCTTAGATGATGAATTAAAAATTTCATATTTATTAAATAGTTTTTTTGTAGTGTCTTTGGGGTCTACTTTTACTTATCAAAAGATTAATAAAAAAAATAAATTATTGGCATTACTATTGACTGGCTTAGTTATATATTCTGTTTATGCCACAGCTGAAAGATCAAATTTTGTATGTTTGTTATTTTTTACAATAATTTTTTTTATTTTTTCAAAGTTAAGAAACTATTTGTTTTTCATGGTCATTTTATTGATACCGATAATAATCATTAACTTTTCTTATATCAAATCAAATAGCAAGATTGAACGGATGTTTTCAGAAAATACAAAATTAATAAAAAGCAGTTTATCTTTTAATGTGGATAAGCAAAAAAATTTTTTATATAAGAATAATAATTATTTTCCTCATTACTCGACAGCATGGGAAATTTTTAAAGATTATCCAACTATGGGTGTTGGACTTAAAAATTTCAGAAAATATTGTAATAATGAAATTTATGATGAAAAAATTTATCCACAATATAGAAATACTAATTGCTCTACGCACCCACATAATTTATTTTTTGAAATAATTTCAGAGTTAGGTATCCTGGGAGTAGTAGTTTTCTTTGGATTTTTTGGATATTTTTTTTATAAGTCATTGAGGGTATCCTTGAAAAATAAAGATTTATTTCTATTTGGCAATACTATTTTCTTAATGACATATTTTATTCCATTCTTACCGAGAGGAAGCTTTTTTACTAATTGGAATGCGATGATTTTTTGGACAATTTTTGCAATTTCTATTCATTTAATTGATAAAAAAAAACATTATGCTTAAATGTTTTTTTTTTGATAGAGACGGTGTATTAAATAAAAATTATGGATATGTTTATAAGATTGAAAACCTAAAGTGGCTTAAGGGAGCCATTGATGCAATTAAACTCTTAAATAAAAATAAAATAAAAGTTATAATTATCACAAACCAGTCAGGCATTGCACGTGGATATTTTTCTGAAAAAGAATTGCAAACCTTTCATAGGAATATGAATAGAGAATTATTGAAGCATAATGCAAAAATAGATAGCTTTTTTTATTGCCCCAATCACCCTAATGGTAAAATAAAAAAATATAGGAAAATAAGCAACCTCAGAAAGCCTGACAATGGGATGTTACTTAAAGCAATTAAAAAATATAAACTAAAGTCATCAGAATGTTTTATGATAGGTGATGAAAAAAAAGATTTCCTATCATCACAAAAAACAAAAATTGATTTTGAATATAAAAAAAAACAATCTTTATATAATCAGGTAAAAAAAATAGTAGGTAAACATAATGGAATATAAATTATATTGGATAGTTTTTTTTGTTTTTTTTTTATTTGCAATTAATTTTGTTATGAAAAAATTTAGTTTTAGCCTTGATAAAGTGTCAATAAATGAGAGTCATAAGTTACTTTTAAGGCAAGACGATTCTACACCTTTATCAGGAACTTATTATTTTTTACCTATTATTTTTATCCTATTTTATAAATTTGACGTTATAGCAATAATATCTTGCTCATTTTTTTTTATATTAGGACTAATGTCAGATTTAAAAATAACCAATTCGCCTAAATTAAGATTAATATTTCAATTTTTAATTTTATTTTTTTTACTCTTCCTCAACAATGGAATCATAATTGATACTGAGATAGAAGCCCTTAATAATCTAATGAATCATAATCTATCAAGAATTATGATATGTTCTTTTTTCTTTATGGTTTTAATTAATGGTTTTAACCTAATAGATGGTGTCAATTGCTTATGTTCTTTAAATTTTTTAATTGTGTTATTTTTTTCATATTTATTAATTAAAAATTTAAGTCCATCATCATTTAATTACGAATTGATAATAATGATAATAGCAATATCAATTTTTATAACATTTAACTTTTTTGGAAAAAATTTTCTTGGTGATGGTGCTGCGTATGGAGTTGGTTTTTTACTTGGATTTATTCTAATTAAGATATCTTTATTAAACAACTTAGTTTCTCCTTACTTTTTAGCTAATTTACTCTGGTATCCAGCATTTGAGAATCTATTTTCTATTACAAGAAGAGCCTTATCTAAAAAAAAAAACTATTTACCAGATAATGATCATCTTCATCAAATGATTTTTATATATTTTAAAAAAAAAAATTTTATCAAAAAAAACTTTTTACTTAGTTCTTTTGTTGGAATAGTAATTAATTTATATTTATTTTCTATTTACTCAATTGGTTATCTTTTTTATACTCAAACAATTATTCAAATTGCTCTTATTATAAGTAGTATTATTGTATATTTAATACTTTATTATATTCTTGTAAAGTTCCACAAATAAAAATTATTTTTCATAAAGTGATTATTTGAGTATTTTTATAAAAATAATAGTTATAAATCTGTCTATTAAATTGAGTTTTTTTGAGATTTTTCTTGTTAGATTATGCTGTTCGTACCTTCTGAGCCAGTATATTTTTCTAAAATAATTTGAAAATTTTTTGTCTAAATTGTTTATATTTTCTCTTTTTGAAGTTAAAATTTTGTTAACAAACACTAATTTTTTTCTATAGTGGTACAGTAGAACCAACTGAATATCTATTGCCAGAAATTTCCAGTTATACGGATTATTTGTTTTATAAAATTCTTTTAACAATTCACCATGTATAACAATTGAGCTTGTATTAACCTTTTCAGGCCAGTCATTAAAGAATTTCTTATATATATTTAATTGTTTATATTTCTTTCTCTCTGGTTTTCTGATCAATAAATTTTTATTAATGATCATATGATCATTTAAATACAACTTATCTTTATTTAAATTTAGTTTATTTAAATTTACTATTTTGTTTGGCTTAAATAAATCATCTCCATCTAACAGTAAAACCCATTCATTTTGTATATAAGTACTCGCTTTTTCAATTTTAAAAAGTTGGTCTTGAATTGGTAATTTTTTTTTTATTAAACAATTTAAGAATACAATATTTTTATCATTTCTAAATCTTCTTTTGAGACTTATTTCGTTAGCTAATCTAGAGTAAACAACAATTATTCTCAGGCTCTTAGTAAATTTTTGATTTAAACAAGACTCTATTGTATCAGATATATACTTCTCCTTATTTTCTGCTGTGATTATTACTAAATATTTATTATGCAATTTATTTAATTATTAAATTTTTTATTCAACTTAGATAAAATATAAAAAAATGCAAGATTTGACTTTGATAATATCAGTTAAATACGATAAAAACTTTTTATCTTTTTTAAAATAGCAAATTAACTTTTTTATAAGAAATAATTGCTTTAAAAGAAAGTAAGTAAAAAAAATTAATTTAATTTAAATACAATTAAAAGTGTGAAATTATGAAAAAAATAATTGTAGTTACTGGTGGAGCAGGGTTTGTTGGATCAAACATGATTTCACTGATACTCAGTAAAACTAAATATAGTATTATTAGTATAGACAATTATTCTACTGGTAATATTAAAAATCATATTAAAAATAAAAGAATTAAATATATAAAATCTGATACAAAAAATATTGCAAAAACCTTAGGTAAATATAAAAAAAAAGTTCACTCTCTTTTTCACTTTGGGGAATTTTCAAGAATTTATCAAAGCTTCATTAAGATGGATGAATGTATTAGCTCTAATACAATTGGATCTAATGCAGTTTTTAATTTTTGTTTTATGAATAAAATTAAACTAATTTATTCAGCAACTTCTGCAAGTATAGGAAACGATGGAAAAGACAAAAATTTATCACCATATGCATTCACTAAAGCTAAAAATTTAGAAATGATTGAAAATTTAAAAACCTGGTTTAAATTTAAATTTGAAGTAATTTATTTCTATAATGTGTATGGTCCAAAGCAAATTGGTTTAGGCAATATGGCCACAGTGATAGGTATTTTTGAAGAACAATATAAAAAAGATATCCCCTTAACCATTGTGAGGCCAGGTAATCAGACAAGAAGATTTACTCATATCAATGATACTGTTGAAGCTTGTTATTATGCATGGAAAAAAAACAAATGTCGACATTACAGCATATCTAGTAAACAAAGCTTTTCTATTCTTGATGTTGCAAAAATGTTTAATACTAAAACAAAATTTTTGAATGCTAGGCCAGGTGAAAGATATGCTTCGGCATTAACAAATATGAATTTATCAAATAAAGTTTTTAAGATATTTGGTAAAGTTGACCTTCATGATTATATAAAAAACATTATCAAAAGCCGATAAAAGAGTATTATTTTTTGTTTACAACCTATTTTAAATAGATATAACACTCTCGCCGGTGATTATTGCGAAGGGGTAATACCCGAT
>TARA_B110000027_G_scaffold114182_1_pt1 | contig 10567 bp, 10 predicted proteins | sample TARA_B110000027 | Tara Oceans TARA_B110000027 (sample SAMEA4397101) | marine metagenome | biome: Polar Biome; feature: [SRF] surface water layer (ENVO:00010504); material: water (ENVO:00002006), including particulate matter (ENVO:01000060) such as... | depth 5 m
CAAATTCTAAATACTGAGACATCAATTTTGAATTCATACCAATCAAACTAGCTGGTAGAGATTCTGTAATAAATTCTCTTTCAATATTTAAAGCATCTAATAATATTTCTCTGATACGTTCTTTAGGAACTTTATTTATAAGGTGTTTGTTGTGTAGGTGGACTGCAAAATCTGCGTGCACACCTTCGTCTCTGGAGATCAACTCATTTGAGAATGTAAGTCCTGGCATTAATCCACGTTTCTTTAACCAGAATATTGAGCAAAATGCTCCTGAGAAGAAAATTCCTTCAACGGCTGCAAATGCGATCAAACGCTCTGCAAAGCTTGGTGACTCTATCCATTTGAGAGCCCAGTCTGCTTTTTTCTTAATTGCCGGAAAATTATCTATCGCATTAAATAACTTATCTTTTTCTGATTCATCTTTGACATAGGTGTCTATTAAAAGAGAATAGGTTTCGCTGTGAATATTTTCCATCATGATTTGGAATCCATAAAAGAACTTTGCTTCACTGTATTGAACTTCGTTTACAAAGTTTTCAGCCAAATTTTCGTTTACAATCCCATCACTAGCTGCGAAAAAAGCTAATATATGCTTGATAAAGTAGCGCTCATCGTCGTTTAGTTTCGTGCTCCAATCCGTTAAATCTTGATGTAAATCAATTTCTTCAGCGGTCCAAAAACTCGCTTCAGATTTTTTATACCATTCCCATATATCATGATGCTGGATTGGAAAGATTACAAATCGGTCTTTATTTTCTTGTAAAATTGGTTCTACTTGTGACATTTAAATTGAAATTCTGGATTAAAAAAAACACGCGTTTAAGCGGTTAACAAAGGTTCAAAATAGTTGCCTTAAATGAAAGTCATTTTTATAAACATTGGCCATGAGTTTTTAACAACGAGTAGCTTTTTTCCTACAAAAATATTTCAAGACTTAAATCGCAAAAACCTGAATACAAGGTTGTTACATTGACTCTCTCTCTTACAAAAAAACAAAGCATTAAGCTGAATGAAAAACACTGATTTTATTAAAGTTGAAGAAAAAACAAAAAAAGAGGGTGCGTTTTAGAGTCCCACCTTAAGTGCTTGATTCATTTTATTTTTTGGAGTGTTTTGCAGCGACTTGTTCTAATTCAGCATACCAATCAGCACCAAGCTTCCGAATTAAGGCTTCTTTTACAAATTTATAGACAGGCACTTGAAGTTCTTTCCCTAATGAACAGGCAGCATCACAAATCTCCCAATTGTCATAGTTTACAGCTGAAAACTCAGAATAATCTTTAATCCGTACTGGATATAAATGACAAGATACTGGTTTTTTCCAATCGACTTCGCCTTGATTGTAAGCTTCTTCAATAGCGCACAATGCTGTATTTTTTTCATCAAAAATAACATAGGCACAATCAGCTCCATGAATTAGAGGCGTTTCTAATTCTCCATCTTCAGTGACTATATGAGTGCCTTGCAACTCAATTGCTTCGATACTTTCCTTCCGTAGATAAGGTTTTATAATGGGATAAATATTTTCTAAAATCTTTGCTTCTTCTGCTTCTAGTGGCGCACCTGCATCACCATCCACACAACACGCGCCTTTACAGGCGCTTAGATTACATAAAAAATCTTTCTCAATAATGTCTTCAGACACAATGGTTTTTCCTATTTGAAACATGCACCAAATATACTGTTAATTATGAATATTTTAAGCCTAAATTATCGCTCAAAATAAACTTGTCATTATAATTATTTATTCGACCTTTGCATAAAAATAATTTGTAATCATGAGTTTCAATATCAAAGAAATTTTAACGGCATTTATGGTGCTTTTCGCAGTGATTGACATTGTAGGAAACATCCCTATCATTATTGATTTACGTAAAAAAGCGGGGCATATTCAAAGTGAAAAGGCTTCAGTTATAGCGGGAATTATTATGATTATTTTTTTGTTTTTAGGAGACAGCATCCTAAAACTTATTGGTATTGATGTACATTCATTTGCAATCGCCGGTGCGTTTATCTTGTTTTTTATTGCACTGGAGATGATTCTTGGAATTACTCTTTATAAACAAGAAGAAGGGAGTAATATGAATGCCTCTGTATTTCCTCTAGCATTTCCATTGATCGCTGGGCCAGGAAGCCTCACAACACTTCTTTCCTTAAAATCTGAATTTCATACAGAAAACATCATCATTGCAGTTATTGTGAATGTGATTGTTATTTTTATAGTCCTTAAAACTTCAAATCGAATCGAACGGTTTATTGGTCAAAACGGGATTGATATTATACGAAAAGTATTTGGCGTTGTGCTGTTGGCAATTGCCGTAAAGTTATTTACTACTAACATCAAATTTTTATTGTAATATGCGACTCTTAACTTATTTATTATCAGTATTGGCACTTGGAATCATAGTATTCAATATCACAAAAATCAATTTTGATGCTCCCTTTGAAAAGGAGAGCTATACAGCTATTATCACAGCATTGTCGGGTGGATGCGCTATTTTGTTATTCACGATATGGAGGGTTGTAAAAAAGATTGACCGTACAGTCAAAGAAAAGTCTTAATTTGAAATTACGACGGCTTCCAAGTCGTTAGTTTTTTGCAACATAGGGTCAAAAGTGCTCAAAACTTTTGCCGCCGTATTATCTCCAAAGAGTTGTTTTGCAAAAGCCGATTTTAAAAGAATTTCAATAGCGTTTTTGTAGGGATTAATCTCCTCATTTTTCATATTCATTCTATCTGAAAAATTACTGACAAATTTCTGATAAATAGCCTCTGAGATTTCAAAGGTTGCTAGAAATTCTGTTTCGGAAAGCGATGTGTATTTAGCACGCTTACTGTCTAAATATTCAAACACAAAAAAGTCCATGATACCAGATGCTTTTAGAAACTCAATAATGTCGTTATTGAAGTTTGCATCATACGGTACATAAACATCTGGAATAATCCCACCACCTCCATATACAATTTTTCCTTTTGGGGTTGTAAATTTTAGACTGTCTGCTAACAAATCAGATTGTAAAGTGTCCACAGCCCTGTGCTCTAAACGCTGGTAGTAATCGTCATAATATGCTTCTGAACCTTTGTCATAAGAACGCTGTATGGAACGTCCTGTTGGGGTGTAATACCTAGATGTTGTCAATCGTATTGCACTGCCATCCCCCAAGTCCATTTCTTGCTGAACCAATCCTTTTCCAAAAGAACGGCGTCCAATTATGATGCCTTTATCATTGTCCTGGAGGGCGCCTGCAACAATTTCGCTTGCAGATGCAGAGTTTTCATTAATCAACACATATACTTCAGCCTTTTCAAAACGTCCTTTGGCAGTAGCAAAGCTTTTTTCAATTTCATTCGTTTTATTTTTGGTGAATAAAATAAGTGTTCCATCTTCTAAGAACTCATCCGCAATTTGTTCAGCAATTTGTAAAAACCCTCCAGGATTGTCCCGTAAATCCAACACTAAATTTGAGGCACCTTCAGAAAGTAAATTTTCAATACTTTTCTCAAATTCTAGAAAAGTACTTTCTGCAAACCGATTGATTTTTACATAGCCAAGGGTTGGGTTGATCATATAAGACGCTACCACACTTTTGATAGGGACTTCGGAACGGATGATTTCAAAATCCAACAAACTATCAACCCCTGTACGCTTAATTGTTAACTGGACTTTGGAATTTTTTTTACCTCTAAGTCTTTCAATTACTCTGGTGTCACTCCAATTCTGTCCGTAAATTGTGTCGTCATCTGCCATTAAAATGCGGTCGCCTGGCAAAATTCCAGCGCGAAAACTAGGACCCCCTTCAATAGCTCGAATGACTGTGATGCTGTCTTTATAGTTGTAAAAACTTACGCCAATTCCGATAAAATCGCCTTTCATATTTTCTTTGACCGATGCTAAATCTTGTTTTGGTATGTATGAAGAATGTGGATCGAGGTTTTGCAACACAGTATCAATAAAGCCTTCGACAATGCTATCTGTATCCACAGGGTCAACATACTCATATTCTAAATAATCAATGAGCCGACTGAATTTTTGTTTGCTCACGTTTTTAGAATTTGCAAAATGATTGGAAGTATTGGTACTTAATTTTGATCCAATATAAATCCCAATCCCCAAAAGAACTGCAATAAAAAATGGTAGGTGTTTTCGATTTAGGGACATCAAATTAGAGAGTTAGTAGTTCGACTTTGATACCTGCTTTTTCCAGAAACTCTACTCCCGAAAGGTCTTTATAGGCTTGACTATAAACTACTCGAGTAATTCCAGATTGATGAATTAATTTACTACAGCTCTGACAGGGTGATAGGGTGATGTATAGGGTGGCTCCATTACAAGATTGCGTAGAGGCTGCAACCTTTAAAATGGCGTTTGCTTCTGCGTGTAGAACATACCATTTTGTGTACCCTTCTTCGTCTTCACAAAAATTTTCGAAACCGGTAGGGGTACCATTATAACCATCGGAAATAATCATACGATCTTTGACAATGATTGCACCTACTTGTTTGCGTTTACAGTACGACAATTTTCCCCATTCAGAAGCCATTCTGAGATAGGCTTTGTCATATTTAAGTTGTTTTTGTGTGGTCATAAAAGGGGTAAAATTATTTGCTTAAGAAAATAGTGGGCTGTTAAAAATCAAAGGAAGCATGAGGCCAATCACAACAGCCGAAAGAACCATTACCCAGTCTCGAACAGAGAATCTAAAAATAGTTTGCCCTAAGAATCCGAAAAATAATATACAGAAAACAATTACAAGCTGTCCGAGTTCAATTCCTAAGGCAAATTCTAATACGGATAATAACGTGCTTTCGTTTGCGCTTACCATAGATTCAAAGGCGTTAGCAAACCCTAGTCCGTGAATGAATCCAAAAAACAAGACAATACTAAAAATAATAATTGGGTTGGATTGTTTAGATGCTTTTCCGGCGGTAAACACATTATAAAGTGCCATGATGATGATTGTAAACGGAATCAACCACTCAATCACATTGCTCTTTAAGTTGATAATGTCATAAACTCCTAACAACAAACTCAGGGTGTGACCTAAGGTAAAAGACGATATTAATAACAGTAAGCGTTTCCAGTCTTTAAAAAGGTATGGAATTGTCAGGACCACTAAAAACAAGATGTGGTCGTAGCTTTTGAAGCTAACAATATGATACAGTCCTAATTCTAAAAATTTTAAAAAGCTATCCAACATTGGTTTATTATTATATTTATTTCAAAGTTACTAAAAATTAATGTTTAGAATTACACTAATCTATTGAAGCGATTCAAAAACCTCAAGACCACAATCTAAAAAGGCTTTATAATCTGCTTCATCTGGAGTGTATCCAACAGGATCATTTAAAACAGTTTCTCCATCCGAACCTAATAATACATAATAAGGTTGAGAATTGGATTGGAAAAATTGTGTCTGGAAATGGGCCCATTTATGTCCGTAATTTTCTAAGACACGTGTCCCGCCTCCAAGACGTTCAACCGTTAATTTTTGATCTTCTGGTAATTCTTTTTTATCATCCACATAAAGAGAAATCAATACATAATCTTCTTCAAAATAAGATTTTATGGTTGTTTTTGGCCAAATATGTTCTTCCATTTTACGGCAGTTTACACAGGCATAACCTGTGAAATCTAGTAAAATTGGTTTGTTTACTTTTTGGGCGTAGGCAACACCTTCTTTTAGATCTTTGAAACAATCAAAATTATTCGGACAGTCATTTGGATACAGAAAGCTGTAACCTACTGGCGGTGCTAATCCACTAAGTAATGTCAGTGGGGTGAATGTTTGTGTTTCTTTATTAATCCTGAATCCAGACCCTAAATAGACCACAAAGGCGAATACTAAAACTCCAGAAGTGATTCTAAAAAAGGATAGTTTTTTGAGTGGAGAATCGTGTGGGAATTTGAGTTTCCCTAAGATATAGAGTGCGAGTCCAGCAAACACAACAATCCAAATACCTAAAAAGACTTCAATTTTTAGGAAACCCCAATGTTTCACTAAATCGGCGTTAGAAAGAAATTTAAAGGCCAATGCGAGTTCTAAAAACCCTAAAATAACTTTAGTAGTATTGAGCCATCCTCCAGATTTTGGAAGGGCTTTTAGCATGTTTGGAAACATCGCAAATAATGCAAAGGGCAATCCAAGTGCCACCCCAAAACCTGCCATTCCAGCGGTCAGTTGCCAAGCACCACCATCTGCAGAAAGAGAACCTGCAAGCAACGATCCAAGAATTGGACCTGTACAAGAAAAGGATACAATTGATAAGGTCAATGCCATGAAAAAGACCCCTAAAATCCCGCCGATACCTTCGCCCCTACTCGTGGAATTTGTCCAAGAGGATGGCAGCGTTAGTTCATAATAGCCGAAAAATGAAAAGGCGAAAAATATAAATATGACAAAGAAAATGACGTTCAACCACACATTGGTGGAGATTTCATTTAAAATATCGGGGTTGACAGAGTCTAGTAAGTGAAATGGAATGCTGAGTGCGAGGTAAACCAATACAATGAAAAAACCATATAAAATGGCTTTAGATACGCCGCCTTTTTGATTGCCATCACCCCCATTTTTGGTGAAAAAACTGACGGTTAAAGGAATCATTGGAAACACACAAGGGGTTAAAAGTGCTAACAATCCGCCTAAGAATCCCAATCCAAAAATCCTCCATAGTGAGTTGTTTGAAGCTTTGATATCTTGTGAGAGCGACGTTAATTGTGTGCTACACTTCACCAATGCTTTTGAGATAGAATCAATTGACATGCCGTATAAAATCTGATCGGCATTCTCAGAAACTTCTAAGTTTGATACGGGTGTTCCTCCAACTATCACAAATCCGGATTCTGAAGTATAGTTAAATGTAAATGGATTGTCTGGTAAATAAGTGCATTTTGTGTCATCACAAGTCATAAAATCAATATTCCCTTTAACACTAAATTCAGGCGATTTTATACGGACTCGTTGCTTAAAAATTGCTTTATCATAATATTTTGAAACGACCATTTCAAACACGGGATCGAGTTGTGTCACCTTGTTTAATTCTAACTCTTTGACGGTTTCAATGAGTTCAAAATCTGGAGATGATTCAAATGAAAAGACGGTTGGCAAAGGCCCTCCCTCTTCTACAAACTGCGAGTACAGTGCCCAGTGAGATTCAATCTTAGCGACAAAAATAAGGTCGTATTCTGTTTCTGAAATTTTTTCTGAACCAAATTCCCATTTTACAGAGTTTATAATCTGAGAAAAACCAGAAAAACTGATTAAAAACAATAAAAGTGTTGCGAGCTTTTTCATAATTTTAGTAGGAATTTAGTGTGCAATTTAATGAAAAAATTAAATTGCAGTCTCATAAGTAAATATAATATTTAAAATTCAATGAGAGGGCAAAAAAACCCAACCGTTTAAGGTTGGGCTTTGTAAGATTTATGAAAGTTAAATCCCTTATTCTTTTGGTAAATTTCTTTCGTATTGTGTTGCTCTTGAAATTTTTCCATCTTTATTAAAATAGAACCATTCAACAAGTTCCTTTTCCCAAACAGTACCGTCTGTAAGCACTCTTCTTTCTCTTGAAAAAACAGTAACTCCAGATTCTGTATCTGTATTTTGAATCTTTAAAGGAACAATTGAATACACTTTCCAAGAAAGCTCTGTGAAACCATCCATCATCGATTTCCATAATTCTGTAGTTAGAATCATTTTATTTCCTTCAGAATCTAAAAATTCGGCCCCTTCAGCAAACGCTTCACTACATCCAGCTGCATCTTTATTATTATAATCTTCAACTAGTTTTTCAATCACTTCAACTTCACCTCTGTTTGAGAAAACCAAAGGTCTTCCAGACCATTCTGAGGCACCGTCACCTATGAATTTTCCTCCGTAGTTGAGTCCAAAATTACTAGATTCCATTCTTCTAGACCACTGTGCAAAAGCAGTAACCTTATTTTCTTTGTCAACTGTAAAAATCTCCATTAAATTAAGGTTCTCTATTGAACCGTCTATGAAGTTTCGGTCTTCAGTAGACCAAGCTAATACCATTGTGTTTTCAGAGCCTTCCATTTTTACAGGGATAATCATATAAGGATCCATTGTAATTGTCTCCATAGAGCCTAACCATTTTGTAGACCAGTCCATTGCTCTGTCTGAAAATTCTTTAGTGTAACTTGATAAAAGAGCCGTAACATCTTTTGAGCTGTAATCTTTTGCGATTGTTTTTACGGTTTCAACAGAAGCATCACTGCCGATTATAAATGATTTTCCATTGTTTTCACCTTCACCTAAAAACACACCTCCGGTTTGGGCTGTTAAAAATAGGCTTGAGCAAAAGGTTAATGTGTAAAGTAATTTTTTCATGTTGGTTTTATTAAATTGGTTTATAAATACTTGCTAAATGCAATTTAATAAAAAGTAGGGAATAAAATACTTTAAACGTTTAAAAACTCATCTCTGGTCTCAATATATTTGGATTGAGTTTTTTTAATAAAGGTTTTAGAGGACACTCTTTTAGATTCTTTAAAAAACTTAACGCCAAGTGGGCCAAATTCGTCGTCTAAATTTCGCTTGCTCCAATTCATCATTTCATAAAGAATTGGATACGTGTCAACTCCTTTCTCGGAAAGGTAGTAGAGTTTTGTTTTTTTGTCGTGTGGAAGTTTAATCACTTTAAGCAATCCGTGATTGATTAAAAACTCTAAGCGGTTGCTCAAAATATTGGAGGCGAATTTTTCAGGAGAGTTCATGAATTCAGTAAATGTTTTCTTCCCTAAAAACAAATCTCTAATAATGATTAAAGACCATTTGTCTCCAACAATATCAAGAATATTTACCAAGGGGCATTGGGATCTGTTTGTTCTCATAGTTGATAGATTTGATGAGCTACAAACTTATTGTGTTTGATTCCAAAAACATCAATTTTAACAAATTTTTGACATAAAAAAGGAGGGGAATACTCCCCTCCTTATGAAATATAAAATACAGAATGTTAGAATGTTAGTTCTAAAATACGATTCCATGTATATTCGCTGATCACTGACCATTGGCTTATAGAAAGCTCTCCTACCAAAGCTTTATACTCTGCGCTTTGTTCTCTTATTTCTGTGCGTTTTTCCCAGTTACTAAAGTAATCAAACTGAGATTTGTCAATACACATCACCATATAATCTGCATCTTTGGCTCCAAAAACAGATTTGAAGATTGCATAATGGTAGCTGATGCCTAATTTTTTGTCAAGAGCATTCATTTTTTTGTTCCAATCTTCATAAGCATTGTCTGCATTCATCTTCACATTGACATATTGAACACGTCTGTAAAACTGCTCATCTTTTTCTGCTCTTGAGAGAACTGACCATGTTTCTGGGGTTGTACTTAATTCTGGCATAAATTCCCATACAGAAGACTCTCTAAAACTAGTTACATCATTAAATGTGGCTACAGTTCCATCTGGGAGCGGCTCCATGCTTTGTAAGGTGTTCCATATTTTTTCTTGATTTTCATCTTGTCTATTTCTGGACGCTACCATGTCGGTCAGCGATTCATGAAATTGTAGAAACTGAATCTTTTTGGTTCCAGGTTCTGCAAATGTGTATGTCTTAGCATCTTCAATTTCTAGTGTTGTTTTGATGGCAGTCATCCACTGCGACACCATGGTTGAGAAATTTTCTGGTGATTCAGTTTCTATTTCATTAACAACCATAATTTGAGCATTTAGCCCGGTTGATGCGGCAATTAAAAGTGTAAAAATTAATTTTTTCATTCTATTTTATATTTAAGTTTATTGGTTTAATTAGTTCATCATTCCAGAAGAAAGTTCTGGCATCAATTGAAGTGTTTCAACGTTTTCTCCGTACATTTCAATGGAAGCATCAAGATTAGCAATATCCTCTGACCATGAACCCCATCCAAATAGTTTATTATAGTCTTCTTCCCATGTTGTTTCACTTGATTTCATGAGGCGTTCATAGCTAGAAAAGCCAACAACTCTTACGAATTGATTTCTATTTCCTCCACTTTCAAGTCTGAATAAAAGCACATTGACATCCAATTCTCTTAGTGTCAAGATTTCCGTTATTCTGGACATAAATCTTCTAAAATGGAGTATTTTATCTGCTTTTACATCAAATACCGTTCTGGTGATATATTTTGAAGGGGTTCCTGTTTCTGGATCAAAGTTATAAGACCCGTTTTTTATACGAGACCATCTTTTTTGACCTTGTTCATCCGCTATGTATTTTGCAACATTTTTGTCCCAATACGCTGCTTCAACTGAGCGATCCGTATCATAATCTGCTGGTTTTTTGTTAGCTTCAACTCTTTCATAAGTTCCGCTATTTGGGCCTGTAATGACTTTGTAAGTAAAAATCCCAAGTTCAGGAGTTGAATTAAATGTTTTTGTTTTAAGGGCTACTGCAGATTCAAATTTCTGAACCATATCGGTTTTTGGAGTAAAACGCCATGTATTCCAATATTCTTGTTTAGAATTTCGTTGTCCAAAAACTACTGTAGATAGACAAAATGTTAAGATAATAAGAAGTTGTTTTTTCATTTTAAAAATTAAATTGGTTAAGCTTACAAG
>TARA_B110000027_G_scaffold1587_1_pt1 | contig 10552 bp, 9 predicted proteins | sample TARA_B110000027 | Tara Oceans TARA_B110000027 (sample SAMEA4397101) | marine metagenome | biome: Polar Biome; feature: [SRF] surface water layer (ENVO:00010504); material: water (ENVO:00002006), including particulate matter (ENVO:01000060) such as... | depth 5 m
CCTTCAATGAAGCCAAAACCTCCGCTAATCACAGCTCTTTAGGAGGCTACCATGGCGCTAAAATGAAGCGCTATCAAGAACTGATTGAAAATTGCCTCTCAAGCAATCTTGCCGAGATGATTGGTGTGCTGCAAAACGGATCCAAAGATCTATCAAAATTCACAGCAGTCAATATGCTCAATGCCCAGTATTTAAAATTTGGAGAGCAAGCTAATAATGTGCTGCCGAACAACCATGCTTTTGGGAATGCCTGGTTCACTGAAAATATGATTTCTGTGAAAAATGCCGATGAAGAATTAGCCGCCATCTGCAGTCTTGTGGATCAAAAAACGACCGTAATAAATGCTGAACAATTTAAACCTTTGCGGTTAAACTATGATGATGCCGCAATCATTACCCTTGAAACCTACCAACCTAACCTTTTGAAATACAGTGTAAATAACCCAAATTCAGGATTTGCTGTCTTTTCAGAAATATATTATCCTATCGGTTGGCAAGCTACCGTGGATGGCGTTCCTGCCGAAATCAAGCAAGTCAATTATGTCCTGAGAGGCTTAGAGATCCCAGCAAATTCACAAGAAGTTGTTTTTGAATTCAAGCCGGCTGCATTTTTCGTTGGAAATAAAATAACGGCTGCCTTTTCTTCAACTGTTTTATTAATTTTAGCCTTTGGTTTATTCAAAAGCATCCCAAAGAAATGACATCTCGGTTTCTGTAATTGTATGTACATTCAATAGGGTAAATATTTACCTATTTGCCTAGAAAAGCTGGCAAATCAAACAACAAGTCCCTCTGAATACGAAATTATTATCATAGATAATAACAGTACAGATGAATCCGAAGCAGCATGTAAGCTTTTTTTAATGAGCCAAAAGAAACTCAATGTGCACTACTTCCTGGAATTACGGCAGGGACTCACATATTCAAGAAATAGAGGAATTACAGAATCAAAAGGTGAATATCTTGCTTTCATCGATGATGATGTTTTTGTGGAAGTTGATTATATTGAAAATATTAACCAAGCATTTTCAAACCTTAAAATAGCGGCCTTGGGAGGGGAAATAACGCCTCATTATGAATCAGGAAATCCTCCAGTATGGATGTCGAAATATTTGTTACCCCTTGTGGCAGCATTAGATATGGGGATACATAAATAGTATTTCAGAAAAGGAAAATTTCCCATTGGTGCCAATATGGCTTTTAGAAAGAATGTGTTTCAAGATTTAGGATTGTTCAATATTGAACTTGGCCGTAGAGGTTCAAAAGGATTAGAAGGTGGCTAGGAAAAAGGTATGTTTTTAAGATTGCATAAATCTGGAGCAAAATATTGTATGTCCCTGATATTAAAGTCACTCATATCATCCCAGAAAGCAGACTTCAATTAACCTATATTAAAGGACTTGCTATTGGAGTCGGAAGCAGTGAACGAAAAAGGTTAAAAAGTACTGATTTCTTTCAAAAATCCAAGAAAATTTTGTCTGAATTAATTAAAAAGTAAGAACAGCGATTCTCTTTTTTTCTTTCCTCTTTAAAGGAAAGGCACCTACTGCCAAAATGCTTGTCGTATTTAGGTTTTGGGTATTAAAAAGATATTTCAAATAATTCGCCACGCCTACTCCTCACCGATGACCGACCAACCGCGCATCATGGGTTAAATTATTTTTTTATATATCTAAATCATCTATGGAATACTGACCTTTTTTTTTAAAATGATATAAAACAATTTTGGCGTCAAAATTATGAATATCTAAAGCTCAATCATTATTGATTTAACTTCTTTAAAATACATTATCTTTGAACAGTGAATAGGCGCAACAACTTCCCTTATAATCTAGATTATGTAGTTAAGTAAGTTCTTTATCTACAGAATAATTTCATTTAAACTTTGGCTACCCATTTTATTACTACTAGATGCTAAAATTCATTAAAATCCTTGTAGATGATTTTCTTAAAACAGCTTTATCCATTCCTCGAATATTGCTTTTCAGCCGATTTATGGTTGGTATTCCAAAAACCTCACTTAATGAAATCATTATTTTAGGGAATGGTCCTTCCTTTGAGGATGACTTTCTCAAGCATAAAAAATTCTTTAAAGAAAAAGAAACCATCTGCGTAAACCATTTTCCAAGTACAGAATATTATATCGAGTTAAAGCCGAAATATTATATCATGGCTGCTCCCGATCTTTGGCTTGACGATATAGAAGAAAAATTCATCGAAGGGAGTAATATACTTTTTCAAAATTTAGCTCAACGTACTTCATGGGAAATTAAATTTTTCGTGCCATTTGAAGCTAAAAAATATACTCGTTGGCAATCCCATATAAAATCGAATTCAAACATTAAAATTATATACTTTAACAACATTGCAATTGAAGGATTTTCATGGTTTAGAAACTTGCTTTTTAATATAAATCTAGGAATGCCAAGGCCGCATAATATTATGATTCCGGCGTTAATGATTTCCATTGCTATGGGTTTCAAAAATATTTATATGACCGGTGCCGATCATTCTTGGTTTTCAGAAATCAAGGTCATGGAATCCAATGAAGTGCTCATCAATCAAAAACACTTCTATGATAAACATATCTCCAAAGCAGCCCCTTTAGATAAAAGAGGACTCGGAAAACGTAAACTGCATGAAATATTGCATAAATTTATGACGGCTTTTGAAAGCTATTTTTACATTGAAGAATATTCTGAAGTAAAGCAAGTTAAAATACTAAATCTCACCAAAAATTCTTTTATTGATGCCTTTAAGAGGATATCTATAGAAAAGCTGAATGAAAATCAAACGAATTCTTAATGATAGATAAGTATCAAGTACCAAAGGTAATTGCTGAAATAGGCTGTAATCATATGGGCAATTTTGACATAGCCATTGAATTAATAGACCTTGCAAAAGCGTGTAATTGTGATTTTGCGAAATTTCAAAAAAGAACTCCAAAAGAGCTTCTAACACCTAAGCAATATAATGATCCCCATCCTAACCCAAATAATAGTTACGGCAAAAGCTATGGCGACCATAGAGAATATTTAGAGTTTGATCTACAATTACACAAGAAGATCAAAGCTTATTGTGATCAAATTGGAATAGGGTATGCTACTTCCGTTTGGGACAACACCTCAACAAATGAGATCATAAGCTTGGAACCTGACTTTATTAAAGTTCCTTCCGCCTGTAATAATCACTATGAAATGTTGACTTTATTGAGGGATCAATATGAGGGAGATATACATATTTCAACCGGCATGACCACCAAAGAAGAAATTGAAACCATCGTATCTTTCTTTGAAAATACCGACCAAGCGAAACAAAGGCTCATCCTATATAACTGTACCTCAGGATACCCTGTGCCGTTTGAAGATGTCTGTCTTCTAGATATTAATTGGTTATATGAGGGCTATGCTGATCGGGTGAAAAATATAGGTTTTTCGGGCCACCATTTGGGTATTTCCGTAGATATTGCTGCCTACACGTTAGGAGGTAATTGGATTGAACGACATTTCACCAAAGATAGAACTTGGAAGGGTACTGATCATGCAGCATCTTTAGAACCTGCTGGAATGGCAAAACTAGTGAGGGATCTCAAAGCTTCACACAAATCTCTAAAATATAAGTCCCTTGATATTTTACCTATCGAAAAAGCGCAAAGAGATAAGTTAAAGTATAGAAAATAATGAAAAAAATTGCTTTTATACCTGTAAGAGGAGGCAGTCAGTCCATAAAGAAAAAAAATATTAAAGCATTTAATGAACAGCCTCTGATGTATTGGGTAGCAGCCGCTTGTCAAAATTGCGATGAAATCGATGAAATAATTATCGCTACTGATGACCCAGAAATTCATTCAACTGCACGCTCTTTTTTGTTAAATAAAATAAAGATTTATGATAGATCTAAAGAAAATGCTTTGGATGTATCGAGTACTGAGTCTGTCATGCTTGAATATATTATAAATAATAAAGTACCTGCTGAAGACATTTTCATTTTAGTTCAAGCAACTTCACCCTTCACAACTTCATCTGATTTATCAAAAGCCTTACAACAATTTAATTATGGCACATATGATTCATTACTGAGTTGCGTAATGATGAAACGATTTCTCTGGTCAAAAAATGGCAATTCCATAAACTATGATTGGGAAAAAAGACCTAGAAGACAAGATTTTGAAGGTTCTTTGGTAGAGAATGGAGCCTTCTATATCAATACAGTTTCAAATATAAAAAAATATAAAAATAGACTCTCTGGAAAAATTGGAGTTTATGAAATGGATTCTGATACATTTATTGAATTGGACGAAGAAGAGGACTGGATTATTGGTGAAAAAATAATGTCCAAAAAACTTTTTAAATCTGTAACAAAGGATAGTATAATGCTTGTCTTATCGGATGTTGACGGTGTTCTAACTGATGCTGGCATGTACTATAGTCAATATGGTGATGAACAAAAAAAATTCTCAACTTATGACGGAGTGGCTTTTGATCTACTCAAAAAGAAAAATATAAAGACAGGAATTATTACGGGAGAAGACAATAAGCTAACTAGGAGAAGATTTGACAAACTTAAGCTCGATTATCAATATCACGGAATCCAAGATAAGCTAAGAATACTAGATGAAATTTGTCTTGAAGAAAATATTAGATATAATCAAATTGCTTATATCGGTGATGATATTAATGACATTTCAGTGTTAGAAAAAGTCGGCTTGGCCGCTTGCCCTAAGAATGCGCAACCCCTTGTGAAAAATGTCCCTGGGATTATACAATTAACTACCAAAGGTGGGGAAGGCGCCTTGAGAGAATTTATAAACTATATTATTTGAAAAAATGAAGGAAAATTGTATTATCTGCTCAAGTGAATTCACTGATGAAATAAGAGTATCTGCTCGAGACGTTGATAGCATAAAGTTAATCCGTTGCAAATCCTGCCTTCACGAATTTCAAGCTTCAAATAACTACCAAGATATTTATACTAACGGTTCTTTTACAAAAAAGGCAAGAAGCGGATTTAAAGTTCCTTCAACTGAGAAAATAAAAAGTTTAGATAAAAGGGCTATCTCGAGAAATAAATATTTTAACCATATTTTAACCAATTTTAAAAACACTCTTGAGATAGGTAGCTCTATCGGATCTTTTGTAAATATCTTGAAGTTAAGAGGGATTAAATCGCATGGAATTGAACCTGATAAAGACTATGCTGAATTTTCGAACAGACAGTATGGATTCAAACAAGAGGCCACATTATTAGAGGATTTTTCCCCATCAGATAAATTTAAAAGTGCATGCTCTTTTCATGTACTCGAACATGTTCAAAATCCAGATAGATTTATTTTAAAAACCTCAGAATTACTCGAAGAACACGCCGATGTCCTTTTTGAATTACCCTCATTAGACCTCCACTATTATGGAGATTATAAAACAAACTACTGGACACCACACATACATTATTTTAGTTTAAGTAGCCTTTATCGCCTTTTTTCGCCTTATTTCGATATAAAAGAAATTGGATTTTATGGGATTGCAGTTTACATCTATGCAAAGAAAAATAGTAATGCCAAGTTTGAGCAAAAAGAATTCAATCGCCTTTTAAAGAAAAGTAAACTCATTCGAAGATTAATAAAAGCTACTCCTTCAATCCCTCTTTTTGGGAAAAATAAAGCTTTTATAAAACAGCTGATTTGGCAACCCATCTTGCAAAACAACACTAAAAAAGTTTTGTTAAAATACTTGAGAAAGGCTTATACCTATACCATAGCCGATTGGAATTATTTGAGAGTTGAGCGTAAAGGAAGTATAGGAAAAAAAGCTTTTCATATTTCTTATTTCAATCTATGGGAAAATACTGGTGATACGATATTATCTCATTGCGTCAGGAATAATTTTAATACTCAATTCAAACAGAAATGGAAATTAAAGAGGGTAACAGAGCCTGTGTCCACTCAAACTATTTCGAGCATTAATAAGTCAAAATATTTGGTTGTCGGAGGAGGAGGATTACTACTCCCAGATTCAAATCCAAATAATATTTCAGGCTGGCAATGGTCGATAAGCAAACAACAATTGCAAGAGATCAATGTTCCATTTATTATTTATGCAATAGGTTATAATTATTTTCCTGGACAAGAGCCCAGCGATTTGTTTAAGAAAAGCTTAAATGACCTCATATCTAAGGCTGATTTTTTTAGTTTGAGAAATATTGGAAGTATTAAAAGAGTTAAAAAATTAATCCCAAATGAGCATCATCATAAAATACATTGGCAACCATGCCCTACCACCAGTATACGCCAAAACTTTAAAAACCTACCAAAAAAGACACTAATTAAAAAAAATGCAGTTGCCATTAATGTTGCCTTTGACAGGTATCAGTTAAGATTTAAAGGGAACATGCATCTTATTTTGATAGAACTAGCTTTGGCACTTAGAGATATTCACTTAAAAGGATACAAATTATATGTAATAGGCCATCTCAAAGAAGATTTTATCTTTTCAATTGTGCTAAAATCACTTGGTATCCCCTTCACAGAGAAAAATCTTCAATTTGCATCACCGGAAAAATGTTTTGAATTTTATAATAACGTAGATTTGGTTTTCGGCTCTAGAGGTCATGCCCAGATGATCCCTTTTGGATTAAACACGAAAATCATATCACTGGGCACCCATAATAAGCTTAAATATTTTTTAGAAGATATTGACGCTGTTGATTGGTTTGTTGATTTGAATATGGATTTGGCATTTTTACGTGAGTGTATTGTTGACTCTTTTGAGAAAATAGCCGAAATTAATAAAACGCATACCGAGGATCGTTTAATTCAAAAACAACTTGAGCTAAACAGAAAAAATGAGGAAAACTTTGACATTATAAGTAGGCTGATAAGTTGAAAAAATCATTCTAAGCTCTCCTGATTCAATAATCGAAAAGTATATCAGACCCTACAAAACTAAAAAAAATGTTCTATTCCACTTTAGGAATGAGACTAAAACAAGAATTAATGACAATCTGAATCCTGCGATACTTGAAATTAGCAATAAGTTTGGTAACAGCACTGCCAACCTTGCCGTCATTGCGCTAGAATACCCCTTGATTAGACCAGAATATATTGATGATGCGATCAACACCATGTCTCTTTTCGGTACGGATTCAATTATTTCAGTTAGACCTGATAACGCATTTTTTTTTCAACATCATGGATGATGAACTTCATCCTATTTTGAATCGAGATAAATTTACTCAATTAGAACGAAAAGCTCTTTTTAAGCAATCAGGAGGTATAACAGCAGTACGGAAAGCATTCTTTCATAAAAGTAAGCAAGTCTTGTCAGGTAAAATTGGGCATATTGTGATTGATCAAAAGGCTGTACTTGGTCTTTTTTCAAAAATTAATTTTGACAAAATATCAGATATTCTCAGAAAAAATCAAAGTTTAGAGCCTAAAAATGATCTGACTGAACAATAACTATTTTTAAAAACATGAATTGTTTGAGAAAAGCATAATTAACCATCTCCTATTTAAAAAATGTCTAAATTAATCTTTATGAAAACTCTTTATGAGAATCACTCTACAAAAAAAAGAGACTAAGCGAACTTAACCGTAGATTAAAAAGAGTTTTAAATTAACTTAATTCATTAAAATGTTATGTAAATCCAATCAGTTAAAAAAGACTCTAGTAACTATTACGATGCTTTTCTTTTAGAAAAATTAAAAAATTGGGGAATATCTTCCATAAAGTATAAGCCACATAATTTTTATCCATCCAAAAAAACAGATATCTGTGAATGCAGAAAACAATAAAATTGCCATGATCAGAATGGGATATGTCAGATTACCTTTAGCAACAGCATTTGCCCAAAAAGACTTTACTGTTGGATTTGACATTAACACTGTGATGGTCAAAGAAATTGAAGACGGAATAGATAAAACAAAGGAAATTGAATCAAAAGCCCTTTTGAGTGTATTGGTTAATGGGAAAACAGTAAAGGGCCTTTTTGTAATTGCTGATATTGAAGATATTCGAAATTCTAACTACTACATCGTAATCGTACCCACTCCAATAGATAAAAATCACTAGCCAGACCTGACACCTTTGTACAAAGCAAGTAAAACGATTGGACAGGTTTAAAAAAAAAGATAATACCGTTATTTATGAATCTACTGTGTATCCTGGAATAACTGAAGACGAGTTGTGCCCCTTTACTGGAATAGGTGTCCGGACTTACATATAATGTTGATTTTTTCTGTGGATATTCACCAGAGCGAATTAATCCTGGTGATAAAGAACATACCATTACTAAGATCAAAAAGGTAACTTCAGGTTCAACCCCTGATGTTGCTAAAAAGATCGATGAACTTTATAAATCTATTATCGTAGCAGGGACACACTTCGCACCTTCAATTAAAGTAGCAGAAGCAGCAAAAGTCATTGAGAATTCCCAACGTGATATCAATATTGCTTTTATCAATGAGTTATCTAAAATATTTAATAAAATAGGAATCAGAACTAAGGATATTCTGGATGCTACAGCCACCAATAAAACAAATATTGATGGCTTCTTGAATATGCTCATTGCCGCAAAAGACTCTAGCTCTCTTAAAAAAATGGTCTTTGCCGCATCTTCCTCCACCTCCAGGGACAGTGAAGTTTCGCCTAAGGTAGAGGGGAGCCGAAGGTCACCCACTCTCACCATAGGCAGTCACAAAACTTGTTAATGAACTTTACGCAAAAGTGTTTTCTAATGTTTACAATTTGCATTCTATTGGACTGAGGTATTTTAATCTTTACGATCCTAAGCAAGATCCAAATAACCCACATGCGTCCGTTGTCCCTCTCTTTGTAGCTGCCGCATTAAAAAAGAAAGACCAAAAATATTTGGAGACGGAACTACGATACGTTATTTTATCTATGTTAAAAATGCGGTACAGGCTAATATTAAAGGCATGCTTAATGGAAGAGTCCTAGAGCAGCATGAGGTGGTTAATATTGCTTGTGGTAAGCAAACATCCCTACTTCAGATTTGTGAGCAACTCATGCTAATAGAAAATATAAATTTAACACCTGATTTTTTTAGCGGAGAGAACAGGAGATATAAAGCTTAGTTTGGCAAGTATCAAAAAGGCTGAAAAATTAATCGGATATCAACCCAAAGTATATTTCAAAGAAGGTTTGAAAGATCCTCTTGAAGCAGTAAGGGAGCAATCGGTTTTATGAAAAAGAGAAACTAATTAAAAAAATATCTCAATAATCAGAAATACTTTACTGATTATTAATTCATCATAATAACCTTACCAATTAACTCCAGAAATCAACCAAAGACCGACTCCACCCAAAAAAAAGCACTATATCCTAAGTTTAGTCATCACAATATAGAAGAAAGTTCCGAAAGCTTCTCCATTACCTCTTGATATATTGAGAAATCAATTTATCACAGATCGTGAGTTTTTACTTCTCTTAAAACATACTAAACCAATCATCTCCTAAATCAGTGAAATCTCCAGTATTAAATTCCAAAGACACTTAATTACTAAATTGATTCTTTAAGAATTTGATTTAATTCAATTGACGAAGTTCTCGCTGGATTATTATTAAGCCTTTCGATATTTATACCATCAACAATAGCATCTAAGTTTGATGGATAGACTTTGAATAGCGAAAGACTGGTTTCGAGACCAATGCTTTTGATAAACATTTTCATCTTAGATGAGGGTTTATTTTCACTTGGCCTCGCATCAATGATATTATCCATATCCATCATTACATTTCTCAAGTAATTCAAACCTCTGGAATCATTTATGTTATCTTCATTACAATTATGATTAAAATCATACCAAGAAGGTAAGGTTAAAGCGACGGCTTGGCCATGTGGAATATTAAATTTTGAGGTGAGTACATACGATATTGCATGGGCTCCTGATGTTTTAGCAATATTGATTGCCTTACCAGCCAAATTAGCAGCTTGCAACATGATGTCTCTAGAATTGTTATTATATTCGACGGCTAAAGGTAAATGCTCAATAATTAATTCCAAAGCCTCTTTAGAGTATTTTTTTGACTCTTCGGTTGAGTTGATGCTCCAATAACTTTCCATCGCTTGTGCAAAAGCATCAATGCCAGATAAAGCAGTTTGATAACTATTCATTGAATAAGTCAAACTTGGGTTGAGTACAACTACATTTGGTAACATATAAATTGGATGGCCTACAGAAAATTTTTTGCCCCCAACATAAACTACGGCAAAATGCGTTGCTTCACTACCAGACCCTGAAGTGGTTGGAATCGCAATTAATTTTTTACCTGAAGAAGAAATTTCTGTTTTGTTAGTGGCTAGATCTTCAAGATTATTTTTATCATAACCTATATTTATCAGTTTGGCCATATCTAAAACACTGCCTCCACCAACTGCAATGACATAATCACAGGAGTTTTCTAAAAAAATATTTATCCCTTTATTTACGTCTTCAATTTTAGGATTCTCAGAAAAATCTGAGAATCTTATAAAATTAAACCCCTCTAATAAGTTATCAATAAATTTTTTTGCTCCACTTTTTTCATATGATCTA
>TARA_B110000027_G_scaffold14657_1_pt1 | contig 10509 bp, 8 predicted proteins | sample TARA_B110000027 | Tara Oceans TARA_B110000027 (sample SAMEA4397101) | marine metagenome | biome: Polar Biome; feature: [SRF] surface water layer (ENVO:00010504); material: water (ENVO:00002006), including particulate matter (ENVO:01000060) such as... | depth 5 m
AATGAATTGAATTTATGACTATGGTAGGTTTTGCATTATATCTCGTATAGGTGTCGTAAAATAGATCTCCTATAAGAATATTATTAATTTTTAAACTTGAAATATCATCTTTTTTTTTTATTGTTTTTACTAACTCTTCATTTTTTTTATTTAAAATATAATTTTTATTTCTAAATTCTTTTAAAATTTTTATTTCACATCCTAAGATTTTATAAATTATCATTGGTTTAAGATTAAAAATATTTATTTGCAAAAATTTTTTAAAATATCCAACAATATCAAAAACTACTCCTGGCATATAAATTACTACTTTAGCTTGGTGTTTTTGTCTTAAGGCTTTTATTAAATAAAGAAGACCTATTAATGCTGGTTTGTGTGTGTTAAATTCAACTAATATTAAATTATGCTTTTCTAACTTCCCCCTATAAACAAAGTTTTTTCTTAAATGAAATAAAAATTTCAAAAAATTTAATAGTTTTGTTGATGATAAATTCATAATTTAATATTTTAATTACCTAAATCTTTATTATTAAATAAGTTGCCTGAATTGTGATTATAAATTTTTTTTCAATAGTTTAATTAAAATAAACAGCTTATTTTTCTTTTTTTTTAAATAAAATTAGGGTTTTATTTAATAAAGTTTTTAATTTCTTAATAAAAATACTATAGAAAGTTATCAGTGTGGCAAAGAATGTTGCTATCATCGCTACAACATAAGATAGCATTCCTGGATCTAGATAAGCATAACTAATATTCGGTATTAATAAAAATAAAATTATTAAATATATTTTTTTGATCATGATTATTAGAGTTAATAAATATTATTGATACTCTTATTGATATATAATAGTTAAATAAAATGATACACAAAATAATTAATTTATTTAGCTGGTTATTTTATAGGTATTATGTAAATAAAGATTTTAGAAACTACATAAACTTCAATCTCAAAAAATGGCATTCCAACAACACAAATTATAAATCAAAAAATGTAATACTAATTGACTTATTTGATTGGGGTCCTTGGGTTCATTTTTGGTCATACCTAGTTAACTTTTTATCAAAAAAATATAAATCTAATATTAAATACTATTATTTTGATTTATATGGCCGTCCATTTACCTCTAGAAATTTTTATATAAGATCATTAAGAAAAATTTATCACTCTTTTAACGCAACTAAGGGAATTCTTCATTCAGAATTAAGAACCAATGAGGATTATGAGGCTTTAATAGAAAAAAAATTTGAATCACTTAAATTTAATAAAACTAAATTAAGAAATTTTAAATTTGATGGAATAAACATCGGCACTCTAATATATGATACCTATTTAAGATCCAAATATCTGCCAACGGTAGATATGCACGATCAAGATCTTAAAAATATTTTTAAAAAAGGATTTTTAATATTTAATAACTTAAAAAAATATTTTAAAGAAAATAATGTTAAGTGTGTTATTCCAAGCCACCTTTGTTACATTACATATGGTATTATCGTTCAAATGGCTCATAAGAGAAATATACCCGTGGTAATGATTAATTCCAAAAATAATGGTCAAAATTTATTTCATCTTATCAAGGTCGATAAAAATATTAACGTCTGTGAAAATCGTTATTGGGAATACTCTTCTATATTTAATAAATTTGACAAGAATAAAAAAAAACAATCCTTAAATAAAGGGCAAAAAATACTAAATAAAAGAATTTCTGGGCAATTTGATAACAACATACCCTATATGAAGATTAATCCTTTTTCTAAAAATTTTTCAAAAATTAAAAGTAATTTAAAAAAAGAAAAAGAAAAAATTTTTTTATTTTCACACTGTTATTTTGATAACCCACATAGGTATAGATGGATGATTTTTAACGATTTTTACGAACAGACAAAATATTTTTTAGATTTATCTAATACAATGAGAGAATATGATTGGTACTACAAACCACACCCAAATGAGATAAAGGGAAAAATTAATTTACATAAAGAACTTTTAAAAGATTACCCTCATGTAAAATTATTAAATAATAATATAAGTCATCATGATGTAATGATTCAAAATCCAAAATGTGTCATAACTAATCATGGAACTGTTGCACATGAATTTGCTGCATTTAAGATTCCAGTTATAAATACAGGTGATAACCCACATGTTAATTATAATTTTTGTATAAATGCAAAAAATATTAAAAATTTAAATAATATTATGCACAATCTTAATAAGTATATTAACAAAATAAATTTTAACAAAAAAAAATTATATGAATTTTATTATCTTCATTATGAACACTTTTTAAAATTAAATAAGCGAGAAGAATTAATTACTGATAGATATTTTTGTCATCCAAAATTACAAATAAAAAAAAATAGTTCATTGAAGGATGTACTGAATGATTTCTTAAATTACTATATCTCAATTGGAAGAAAAAATGATAAAAAAATACAAACTTATTTAGAAAAATTTTCTAAACATAATAAGTTATTTAATTAAATATTTGAAATACCGTACCACTAGTATTTCTTTCTCTCACAATAAAACTATCATTTTTATAAATTGTATTTTCAGGATATCTAAAACAAGAAAATACTAAATTTATAGATGCAATAGACCCTAAATCATTATCAATTTTTTTATGACAAGATTCCGGAATTTTTATTAAATTAAAAATTTCATAAATTCGTCCATCATTCAGATCAAGATTATATTTTGAATAACCGTGATCTGCTTGGAAAACTACAATAGCATTAGGATCTGATGAATTAATTTCTGTAATCATTTCATCAATCACTTTTAATGTACATTTTGTTGAATCAATGTAGAGAGAATCTTTAAGACTTCTCGATTCTTTTATTAACTTACAATCAGGATCTCTATGTGGATAGTGTGGATTCATATTATGAATCCAAAAGAAATTATTTTTATTTTTTAAAATATTAATATTCTTTTTGATAAAATCTGTTGTTTTCTGAACTTCTGTTTTTTTTTCACCGTTAATTATTTTAAATTTAACTACATGTAAGATTGATTTAAGAAAACTATTTTCAAAAAAAATTTTTAAGGACTCATCAAACAAAATTGATTCGAAAAAACTGTGCCGACCTAAGCATGTAATGTTTGAGACAATCCTACATTTAGCAAATTGATTATCCATAAACCAAAATTTATATTCATAATGATTCAAAATTTTGAGTAAGTTTGGAGTTTTTTTAGCATATAAATTAAATGGATAAAAATTTTCCTCTTTAATAAATACATTGTCTTTATAATATTCCATATTAAAAATAGAACCTAGAGTAAATTGTGTTGACTCGTAACTAGATTTACTGTCACTTAAATGCTGATAACCCAAACCTTCAAATTTTGTTAATTGAGAATTGAAATTAAAACCTAAATCATTATAAATTTTCGCACTTGTCATTTCATCCAATATTACAAAATATATATTCCTGTATTTAATTTCATTCGGTTCTTTATATTTTTTTAAATCAAAATATTCTGAAGAATAAGAAATTGCATTTTTTTTATTTTTTTGAAAAAAATGTGATTGAAAAGTATTTATAGATGTAAAAATTAAAAATAAAATATTAAGATTTATAAGAAAAATAAAAAATCTTTTGTTAGAAAAAAAAGTAATTAAAATAGAAGTTAAAATTATGAAAAAAAGACATAATATCCTTTGATATAATTGAATGCCATTTTTAGATTCTAAAAGTTCTATAAAAAATACTACTAATTTTAGACTATCCAAATAGTAAAATTGGCAAAACCATAGTATTGGAAAAAAAATTATCAGTCTTGTTAGGTCATTTTTAAAAAGCTTTTTTGATAAATAAAATAAACATGTAATAAATGCAAATAATACTAAACTTAATAATAAAGGATTTATTAATGATTTTAGTGGATAATAATGAATATTATTTAAAATAAATATTAATGGTTGAGTAGTGAATAAAACTAACACTAAAAAATTAATAGTTTTTTTATTTATTGTATTAATTCCCACTACATTTTCTATAAATTTTTTAAATTCAAAATTTTATTTTTTTATCACACTTTTTATTTTTGTTGAAGGTAGGCCTTCACTCGAAGATAATCCATATAATTCATCAACTCTAACTCTATCATTAAAATGTGGACTTGATGCCTCTAAAATTTCACAATTTGTAATTGCCTCTTCTTGATGGACCGAACCTGGTGGAAAATGGAATACATCTCCAGTGGAAAGAATTTTTTTTGATAATTTTTTATTTCCTTTATCAAATCTAACTAATAATTTTCCTGATAAAATATATCCACACTCATTTTTTTTGTGATGATATTGTATCCCTCCTTTTTTTCCTTTTTTTAATTTTAATAATTTTAATGATAATATTTTTGGAATTAATGATAATAGAATTTCTTTACCCCATTTTCTTTTGCCAACCTCTTTTTTTTTAGGAAACCTTACATTTATATGTTTTTTCTTCATTTTATTTGATGAAATCATATAAAATTGCCTCTCCTTGCAAAATATTTTTTGTTGCTTTTTTACCAATAACCTTATGTGAGTGACGTACTAAAATCATATTTTTTTCAAATATTTTTCCACTTAAATCACTAATTTTAATTTTTTTTCCTATTTTTATTAATTTATTTGCAACTAAAGATTTTCCTAACTTTAAAAAAACTTGTTCTGATCCAATATCTTTCTCTTTCTTTGACTTTAACATTAAAGATGTTCTATGAATATCCCTAACAAACTTTCCAAAACCTTCAGGTTCTAGTGCAAAACTATGGTCTGTACCTTTCCAGGCTCTATTTAAAGTGACATGCTTTTCAAAGACTTTTGCACCCTGAAGAAGTGCTACAGGTCCTGATAAAATTCCATTAAAATGATCTGATGAACCAATTATGCAATCAGGAAACTTTTTGTTATAGTAACTTATATTCTCAAGCCCTAGGTGATTGTAAGGACAGGGATATTCAGACACACAATGAAGTAAGATGGTTTTAATTTTATTTTTCCTTAAAAGATTAACACTTTCAGTAACTTCTTTTAAATTTCCACCACCAGTACTAATTGCAACTATTTTTTTTTTTTTGCAATCAAATTTATAAATGGCAGATTACCTAAATCAAATGATGCTATCTTTATAATATCTACCCCTACTTTTGAAATTAACTCTAAACTTTTCTCATCAAACGGCGTGACCATAAATGCTAGATTGTGTTTTTTACATTCTTTTTTTATTTCCTTTAATTCTTTGAAGGTTAATTCTAGTTTTTCTCTATGTTGTCCATAAGTTTTACCAAAGGCATTTTCACTATCATAATTTTTATTATAAGCTTCTTTTGAGAATAGTTCTTTATTATTTCTAGATTGAAATTTAATTATGTTGGCACCTCTAAATGCAAACTCCTTTATATATTTTTTAGCAATTTTTAGTGATCCTTGATGGTTTTGACCAACTTCAGCAATTATTATTGGTTTTTTTCCCAATATATTAATAATTTTCATTATAAGTTGTTTTTTAAAAAAATTAATTTTTAATATAAATTAAAGTTTTTATACAGTATTTTAAATAAATATAAAATTTAATTATTTCATCATAAATATGAAGATAAAAAAAATAAAAGTTTTTAATATTATAGCTGGATGGAAACCCTGGTCTTTTTTAAAAATAGAAACTAACACAAAACATGTGGGTTGGAGTGAAATCACAGATACATTTGGAAATGTAAATGGTTTTTCTGGAATTTTAAAAGATTATGAAAATATTTTAATTGGTGAGGACCCAAGGGAAATCAATAAACTTTTATGGAAACTTGAAACTAAAACAAAATCAAATCCTGGGTCATTAGTGCAGCGTGTTATTGCAGGAATAGAAAATGCACTTTGGGATATAAGTGCTAAATATTGTGAGGTTCCAGTTTATAAAATGTTTGGTGGAAAATTAAGGAATCAAGCAGAAGTTTATTGGTCACACTGTGGAACAACAAGAATAAGAAATGCTAAAGAAGCTAAAAAACCAGAAATTAAAGATATAAAAGACATTAATAAATTTGGCCAGGAAGTGCTGAAATCTAAAGTCAAAGTTTTAAAAACAAATATAGCCATTTTTGATAAAAAGAATTTTATATATATGCCTGGTCATAAATATGAATTTAAGAATCCAAGTTTATCTATGTCAGATAAAATATTAGATGGAATCGATTTTTGGATTTCTAATTTACAAAAAAGTGTAAACAATAAAGTTGGTATAGCATTAGATTTAAACTTTAATTTTAAAACTGTAGATTTAAAAAAAATTTGCAAGAAGCTCGAAAAGTATAATTTAAAATGGCTTGAAATTGATGTTGATGATGCAAAGACTCTATCAATTGTCAAAGATCTCACAAATATACCAATTGTGTCATGTGAAACATTAAGTAATGTTAGTGCTTACAAACCATTTTTTGAAACCAGAGCTTTAGATTATGCCTCAATTGATACTGCTTGGATTGGGTTTGGGGTTTCAAAAAAAGTAGCAGATTTGGCAAGCTTGTATAATATTAATATCACAACCCATAATTATAATGGGTATCTTGGAACATTTATAAATGCACATCTTGCTGCAATAGTACAAAATTATTATATAGGAGAAGTAGATTATGATGAACCACCAGAAATTGAAAAAATTTTTTCCAACAAACCAATTATAAAAAATAGTTATCTAAAAATTGAAGATAGGCCTGGGTGGGGATGTGATATAATTGAAAAAAATCTATTAAAATTTAAATTTAGATAAATACAAGTGTTAAATGATAAAATAAAAGTAGGCATAGTGGGTCCTGGTGGAATTGGGGGTTTATTAGCTATCTTGCTTTCTAAGAAAAATGTAAGTATCACTTGCAATAATGGTAAAGTAAATAATAAAAAAATTCACTTTAAACTTAAAAGTAAAATATATGGAAACAAAATAAAGAAAATTGAGTTTTCAAATAAAAAATTAAAATTTTTTGATGTAATTTTTGTTTCTGTAAAATATCAAAATTTAAAAAAAGCTATAGAAAAAATTGATATAAAAACTAATAAAATAATTGTGCCCCTGTTAAATGGTTTAAGCCATATAAGTATTTTAAAAAAAAAATATGCTCAAAAAATAGTGGTGGCAAACATAGGAAAAACTGTTGCTTATAAAGCTAAAAGTAATTTAGTCATACATAAATCAAAAAATTACCCTGAAATAAATATATCTTTAGAAAATAAAACAAAACTAAAAGAAATTAACTCTTTAATTAAATTATTAAAAGATATTAAAATCAAAATTAAAACTCACAATTTAGATAGCAAAGTTATATGGACTAAACTAGTAAGAATTAATACTTTGTCTGCTATAACAGCTTTACATAATTCAAACCTAGGTGAGATTAGAAATTCAAGTTATAAAAGAAAACAGCTTATCTCAATTTTAAAAGAAACAATTCTTGTTGCAAAAGCAAAAGGGGTAAAATTTAAATTTAAAGATATTATTAAAGAAATTGATAGTTTCCCAAATACTCTGACAACTTCAATGCAAAGAGATATAGCAAATAATAGAAAGTCTGAAGTTGACAGTATAATGGGTGGTGTTTTAAATGAGGCTAAAAAAGAAAAACTTATTTTAAAAACAAATAATAAAGTCTACAAATTATTAAAAAAAATGAAAACTCAGAAAAAAATTTTAGGCATTGTAGGAATTAGGTCTGGATCGAAAGAATTAAAAGATAAAAATATCAAATTACTAGGTAACAAACCTCTGGTAGGATGGATACTCAGTGCTGCGAATAAATCAAAATACATAAATAGATTAATTGTTTCAACAGACAGTAAAAAATATAAAAAAATTTCAGAAAAATATAAAGCAGAAGTTCCTTTTTTAAGATCTAAAAAACTATCAAAAAATAATTCTGATGAAATTGATTTTATTAAGGATCTTTTAGAAAATTTAAAAAAAAAAGAAAATTATGTTCCTGATATAGTGGTAAGAATGCTTGCAACAGTTCCCTTTCAGAAGACTAGGGATATAGATAATCTGATAAGACTTATTTTGCAAAATAGATATGACTCATCTGTAATAATTTCTAAAGCAAAACAGCATCCAGAAAAAGCTTTAAAAGTAATCAAAAAAAATAAAAAATACCTAGTTTCCTATATTACAAATAAAGGTGAGGATGTGGGTAAAAAATTAAATCGTCAAAAACATATAATTAATAACCAAGCTTTTTTTAGATCGAATGTAATAGCTAGTAAGGTTGAAGTAATTAAAAAATTTAATTCTTTAACAAGTAATAAAACTGGATATTTACTTATTCAAAATAATGATTCAGTTGATATTGATAGCATTGACGATTTTAAATACGCTCAATATTTATATCAGAAAAAATATAAAAATAAATAAACCCTTAATTTACTCAGTAGAGTCTTTCATAAGTGAAGGTTATTTGTTTAATTTAAAAGGTTAAAAAAACCTCATCGTATTAGGTTGGCGTTATAAAATAAAAATATCATTTATTTTTTAAATTACTTTAAAATTTTTTTCAGTGCATAAATGAAACCAATTGAATATTCATTTTTTATATTTAATTGATTTTCAAAAATATCCATAACTCATTAATATATCTCTTTCTTAAATTTTTTGTCTATTGCAATTTACAAAAAGTGAATTTCTTCTGGTTATAAAAAATGACGTAATTTATCGAGTTTAAAATTTTTCTTAACTATCTTTTTGGAATTAAAGTTTAATATATAATGTTTGATTTTTTATATATTATTTTGAATTTCGCTTGTAATAAACTTATTAATATATTTTTTAATATTAGTAGAGGCTTTTTTATCATTCTTAATATACCAATCTAATAAATTGTCATCATGGTCAACGATTTTTTTATTTTTTAGCACGTTGGTATTATAAAAGTATTTTTGACTAATTAAATCTTCTCTATTGTATCTTTTATAGTAATGAACAAAATGCATGTACATAAACTCATATATAGAATCTTTATTAAATAAAATTTTCTTAGTATGAGAGTCTAAGTTATTTATAATTTTTAAAATTTCTTTTTTAGATCTTGCATGGAGATTAAAATCATAATCAATGTGTATGTTGTCTCCCGTATTTAATACGGGTATACCTAAATATGCAAACTCATGTCCTGCAGTGCTATGATTTGTAATAATTAAATTAGGTTTTAGTTTTAGAATTTCTATATTAGAAGTTTTATTTTTTAAAATAATAATATTTGGAAACTTTTGAGCTATTTCCTCAAATATATGGTCGCTACTAGCAGTATCATTTGGATGTGGTTTAATTAACCATTGATATTCATTAAATTTCTTAGATATTTTCGCAAAAAATAAAAGGTATTCATAAAAATCAGGAAAGGTCATAAATCTATGTCTATGAGGTGAGTCATAAAAATTATGAGAAAATACAACTATTTTTTTTTGTTTTTCATCTATTTTTTTTAGTTTGATATTGCTCTTTGAAAATGTACTCTTTTTCATATAAATGCTTGTGAAATCTTTAATTCCACTTACTCTATTTTTAATTAATTTTTTTCCAATCCTTAAAAAATGTTTTTTATGCTCTTTTTTAAATTTTTTAAAAACTTTACGATATTCATAATAAGGATAATCTTTTAAACAATATTTGTCTAACTTAACAAGATTAAAATTTTGCTGCCCAAACTTAAGATAATGTATTTGTATTACCGGAATATTTTTTAGTAACGCATACCTTGCTATCAAACCATACTGTATGTAAACATGATGACTTACAATCATTGCTTTTACTTTATTTTCTTTAAAAAATTTTTCTATTTCATCAAAATAAAAATGGGCATCAATAAAAAGTTTTAATAAGTGTTTGTTTTCAAGATCAACTGTGGGAGAAATATTTGCTCTAAGATAAGTGTCATATATTAGATCTCCAATTTGTAAATTCTTATACTTATATCTCACCAATTTATTTTTATTGGTAATCTGTTGCTCAAATTTTTTTTTTATTTTATTTTTTTTTAGATCATCATATTTAAATGAAAGACTATTTAAGCCCTCATCTACATTGAAAGATTTATAGATTTTAACAATTTTGTTTATTGAAAATTGAAAATTTAATAAACTTGATTTATAAAGCGGAAAGTAAAAATATTTTAACTCAACGCTAAATCTTTCTCTTAACACATTTGAAATATAAGAAAAAAAGTAAGTAAAAGGGTGCCATTCAAATAAATCTACTAAGACTACACCTTTGGAATTAATTTTTTTTTTAACCCACTTGGCTTTATTAAATTTTATATAACCTCTTATTTGACTGGTTATAAAAAAAGCTCTAAGCTTTGACAGGTATTTAATGAATTTAATCACTATTTTTGAAATAATTTATAATAAAACAATATTATTAAACTTCAACAGGCACAATTATTCTGTGCAGGATGATAACTTAAATTATATAGTATCTGTATCTACTTTAAAAATTTTTTTCAGTGCATAAATCAAGCCAATTGAGCTATTA
>TARA_B110000027_G_scaffold128880_1_pt1 | contig 10490 bp, 11 predicted proteins | sample TARA_B110000027 | Tara Oceans TARA_B110000027 (sample SAMEA4397101) | marine metagenome | biome: Polar Biome; feature: [SRF] surface water layer (ENVO:00010504); material: water (ENVO:00002006), including particulate matter (ENVO:01000060) such as... | depth 5 m
ATCAACTAATTCCACTTGGAAGAATGGCTAAAAAAAATGAATATAATGGCTTAATCTTATTTCTTTGTAGTGATCTTTCTTCTTATATGACAGGGTCAATTATTGTTGCAGATGGAGGTAGGACGATTATATAATTGGTAAATTCTCAATACTTAATTTCATATATAAAACCCTTATCTCATGATTTTATTTTTTTTGCTCAAAAAGTATCTCCACAAGTTCTACTCTTACATTATTTGGATCAATACAAAAACATACCTTGGCAAATTTTTCAGATGATAAAGTGGGTTCACTTATAAATTTAACACCTTTTTTTTTTAATTTTATATAGGTCTTATCTATATTTTTTACTTGCAAAGCTATATGTAAAATTCCTGTATTGTGAATGGGTAATTTAGGTAATTTTGTATTATGAGTTGGGTATCTTAATAATTCTAATATTTCACCACTTTTCATTTTAAGCTTTATAAAATGAACTTTAGCTTTTTTCATCCCCGATACTTTATTTATATAATCCGTTTGATCCCAAAATTCTTGAGCAACTTTTAGGCCCAAAAGATCTTTATAAAAATACAAACTTTTTTCAATATCCCTACAAATAATTCCTGTATGTCTATAACCTAATACTGTCATCTTAATTAATTTTTTTAAATACTTTTGAAATTTGCTCTTCTAAAACTTGTAAACCTTCTTTTATTGCTTTTTTAGATATTGTTAAGGGAGGTCCAATTTTTATCGACTCTCTTCCAGTATACACAACTAATAATCCATTTTTCATTGCTCCAAAGCATACTTGTTTTAATTTCATGCCAATATTCGATATTTTGTTATCAAAAATTAAAGCATAAATCATTCCCTTGCCCATTAAATATCTCATAGGAATAGAATTTCTTTTCATAATTGCCTCTAAGCCAGTTTTTAAGTATTGTCCATTTTCATTAACTTTTTTTAATATTTTTTTGTTATTAATTTCATCAATAACAGTCATGCCAGCTACACATGCCAAAGGATTTGCAGAATTTGTACTACTCATTTCACCGACTGATGGTAAGTCCATTATATTTTTTTTGCCAATAACACCTGACACTGCTATGCCGCCACCCATTCCCTTTCCACAACAAATTAAGTCTGGCTTTACATCATAATGCTCATATCCAAATTTTTTTCCAGTTCTTGCAAAACCTGCCTGCATTTCATCAAAAGTTAATAGTATATTATTTTTTTTACATAACTTTGAAATTTCTTTAACAAATTCTTTAGGATAAAAAATTGCTCCCCAACCTTGAAATGTTTCAAGCATGAAGCCACAGACATCACTTTTTAAATCTACTTTTCGTTTTAACTTTTCTAAACTTTTATTTAAAAAATCTTTTGGAGTAATTTTTTCTAATTCCCAAGGATATGGGAATTTAATATGGTGAATATTTTTATCTTCATATCCAATCCACTCTTTTTGTTTTTTATTTCCACTCATCATCTGAGCACCCATGGTTCTCCCATGCCAGTTTCCATCAATACAAATTATTCCTAATTTTTTTTTTTTTACTTTTTGACCATAAAGTCTCATTAACTTTAATGCTGCTTCAGTTGCTTCAGTGCCAGCTGACATTAAAAAAGCTTTTTCAAAATTTTTTCCAGCAAACTTAACAAGTTTCTTTAGATACTTTTCTCTATTATCATTCAAATATGCATAGCTATGTAATAATTTTTTATCTAGAGTTTTTTTTAGATTTTTAATTAAGTTTTTATTTGAGTGTCCTATGTTTGTTACAAATATAGTTGATGTAAAATCAATAAATTTATTGCCTGCTATATCAAACAACGAATGACCTTCTGCTTTTGACCAGACTATTGGCATCTGTCCTTGCATAGATCTTGACTCATTTTTTTCTAAACTTTTTAAAATCTTATTTGTCCCAGGAGCAGGTATTCTTGTTTTGATAAGCCTGTTTTGAGTTTTAATTATTACCATTTGAATTCATATAGTTGAATTCATCTAAACTGTCAATTTCCATTGTGAATGGTGTAATATATCCCATTACATTATTTCCAAATAATCTTTTGTTTTTTTTAACAAATCTTTTTCTATATAAATCAATATAACCATTGGCTGAATATGTTTTAGAAAAACCTTGTCTTGGGTTATTTAATTCATCCATCGTCTTTTGTACACCCTTCAAGGGTTTGAGAAATTTATTTTTTAACTCGAAAGATTTATAAGCTGTTTCAGGATTTTCATGAACGGCTCTAAGTGATGAATATTTCTCATTTAAAGTAAAAAATTTAATTATATTGTCTAATAACTTTACATCTCTTAGAGGTGTTGTGGGTCTAATATGCGCAATAACTTCATGATTAGTATCAATATTATCAATAAAATGTTTTATAAATTCATAATCTGTTGATTTGTCATTTGAAATAGATTTTGGTCTAAAAATTACTTTTTTTAATCCAAATTTTTTTGCAATTACAGCATACTTTTTAGAGTCTGTAGATAAATAAACTTCATCAATTTTTTTTGAGTTTAAACATTGTTCAATTGACCAAGCAATTAAGGGTTTACCTTTAAAATTTATAATATTTTTGTCTTTAATTGATTTTGACCCAGATCTTGCAGGTATTATTGCAATTACTTTTTTGTTTTTATAATTCATTAAATATTTTTATTCAAAATATAATTATCTCTTGAACTTTTCCTTGGTCTGGGAATAGGTAATTTAAATTTAATTTTATCTTTGCGAACTCTATCTTTAATTTCATCTGGCAACCCATGAAAATCTTTAAAACCTAAATCTAAAACCATTTGCCTTCTCTTTTTGAGGGGAAGATCTTCTTTCCAAACTTTATGGTTCCATTTTTTTATAAAGAAATTAAGAATTGGATAATAGAAAATTTTTAATCCCTTTAAATGAAACTTATAATCCATTTCAATTTCGGTTTGTCCATTTTCTTTTTCTTTAGTTGTAAATTTAAACTTCGATGGGATACCGTATTGAAAAGAATGAACAATATAAGTATTTTCGTTTTCATAAACTCCCATTAGTGGAAAACTAAAAGACAAAAAAGGCACCAAAGGTGCTTTAACTGTAAAGTAGCCTAAGTAAACTTTCTCATTTTCAAAAATGATATCTACACTTTTATACCCGCTATGCACAACGTCTAAATGTTCGTGATCCCAATAATTCCACCAAATAACCTCTTTTGATACAGAAATATTATATTTATATTTTTTATGTAGAATCATTATTTAAATATAGCTTGTTATTTTCAATTAAAAATTCATAATTTTTTAGATCTTTAGGATATGTGCTTACTTGGTAATTTCTTACGTTTGTTTTAATATTATATGTCTCACATTTTCCAGTTTTCGGACAATATGTCCAGTCATGCCACTTACATCTAAGTTTTTTTTTATTCTTACAAAAATAAATTTCTCCACCAAAATGTGGACAAATAGAGGATTTTACAAATATTTCCCCATTTAGTTTATATATGATGATTTCGTCCCTTAATTCTTCTACAAATTTAGTTATGTAAAGATTTAAGTCTTTTAAATCACAAATTTCTATTTTCATATATCATCAAATCAATTCCATCATTGGGAAATAATTAGTTGTTTAGATTCATGTTCAAAATTATCTATCAGTAATATTGTTTTAATTTTAAATTGATTGCATGGTCAATATTAAGTTGTTACTTATATTGTAATAAAGTTCATTGATCTAGAGGTTTTTTTAAGTTTTATCAAAGTTAAAGTCTAAATTTATACTTACAAAAATACTTTGGTTAAAAATTAAAGCTTTTACAAATATATCAATATATTTTCAACTAGCTTTTACTTCGTATAGATAAATTTTCCAAACTGATTTTTTGTCACTAAAGATCTTTAACATTTGCAAATTATTTTCAATATAATTTTTAATTTTATAAGATGAAAATATGTATCTACCACCCATCTCATATAATTTGGATGTATTTAAATTTATATTAATAGGATATACATCATTTTTTTTTCGTAAATAATTTTGACCAATTTCATTAGAGAAAACATATGCTCTACTGCCCCATTCATCAAAGTATCTTCTTAATATCTCATTTTTTTTGAGTTCTGGAGCTATAATTTCTCTAAATTGTTTTTTATGTTTCAAATCATATAAAACTGAATAACCATCTAAAGTATAAAAACCATTATATACTGCAATACTAGGGTGTATTCCAACACTAACAACTTTGTAGGTTTTTTGATCCTTTTCAATAAACTTTTCTATATTTTCAAACAAATTTTCAGAATAAAACTGACTGTAAGTAATATTGTTCATTCTATATTCATTAATAAAATCACTTTTAAAAAACATCAATATTGTAGATGAAATTATAATAACCCAAATTATTAATTTTGAGACTCTAAAATCATAATTAAAAATTAGATATCGAACAGCTAAAGCGAATAAAATAAACCAAATAAGTGGTGTTAAAAAATGAAATCTTGTTATTTGTATGGGTAAAAATAATTTAATCAAATCTGTTAAAGGTTTTAAAATTTCAGAACCAGCAAATCCATACCATAATGAAATAGCACCATTTAAAATACATAATAAAATAAATAATATATCTTTTTTTTTTGAAAATAAATTAATCAAAAAAATTATACCTATAAAGGGTATTAACAATCCATGATGACTGTGAGCATGATACTGCCCAAATAAAAAATGATGTATTGAAATAGCAATTGATTTTTTTATTCCAATTGTAGTTGATTTAAATTCAGATCTATGAGTTTCAAAATCTTCACCCATACCAAAAACAAAAACATCGACTAATCTATAGTTAACTATTAAATAAATAATAACAAAACACAATAATGCTATAGTAAATTTTTTTGTTACTTTTTTACTATATACATCAAACAACCAAACGAAACCCACAAAAATAATAAAGAACAACATAGAAAAAACAAAAGAGCTATAAAAAGGAAAAAGGAATAATATAATCCAATCTATTCTATTATCATTCCCATACCTCAAGTTTAAAAAAACATAAGCAATTAAAGGTAGTCCAGCAATGGTTAGACCTACCACTGAATCAAAGGGTAACAAAGCGTACAAGAGTGAAATTGCATAAGAATAAATCTTTTCTTTTGATTGAAAAACGTACCTATTAATCAATAAGTACATTCCTACAAATGCAATTAACCTGATTAAAGTTTGATTAATAGAGTATGCTGTAAATGGCTCAAATAAATAAAATAGCAATAAAGTAAAATCCAATTCACTTCCAAGTGAAGCTCTTGGTACATTCATATATTGCTCAATAATAGTTGATGAAGGAGCAAATATCATCTTGCTTTCAGATAATATTTTTAAATTTAAGAATTTAATATCAAGATTGTCATGTATTAAAACATAAGCATCCTTTCCTAATAAAAAAAAAGGAGAGATATAAAGAAATAAAATAAAAAGAAAAAAAATTACTAGCAAGTTATTAAAAAAAATATACCTGATTTTTTTTAAATTATTCTCAACAAAAGTAATTATCATTTCAATATTTTCTATTTGAAAAATTTAAATATTGACAATATTGAATTTTAAATTTTTTATAATCCATAAGAATTTAAAGTTGCTTTTAATGATTTCATAAAAGGGGTAAATTTAAATTTGGGATGAATTTTTTTAAATAAATTATTTGAATTTAATATAATGCTTTTATCATTAGTGCGTTTTATATTAATTAATTCAAATTTTTTTTTAGACATTTTTTTTTTTAAAATTTTTAATAAATCTCTTAGATAAAACCAGCTCCCTGATGATATATTTATTAGTTTATAATCAAATTTTTTATAAAATTTAATATGATAAAATATAAAATTACAAAAATCTTGAACATATAAGAAATCTCTTCTTTGAGAACCAAGATTTATTTCAACTTTTTTATTTTGTTTTAAATTAAATAAAATTGAGCCAAGAAATCTATTCGCATTATCATTTTGGCCAAACATAAGAGATGGTCTTAACCATACGAAATTCAAGTTTTTCTTTTTTGATTTATCAATAAGGTATTTATACGCAGAGTATTTTGCAAATCCATAAGAAGTTATTGGTTTTGGTTTATCTTTTTCTCTATATGGCAACGGAATGTTGCCATACTCTTCAATGCTGCCACAAAAAACTATTTTTTTTAAATTTTTACAATAATTAGAATTATCTACTAAATTTTTTATTGGTAAATATGTGTTTTTAAATTGGATGTTATCTTCTTTTTTATTTTTTATACCAGAGACCGTTCTTGCTGCAAGGTGAACAATAAAATTTGGATTATGCTTTAAAAAAATTTTTTTAAATTCATTTTTTTTCGAAAGGTCATTTTTTTTTCTTGATATTTTTATTATTGTAAAATGTTTGTCTTTTAAGAATTTAGTTAAAGTTTGTCCAACAAAACCGTTAGAACCTGTGATCAAAACACTAGGTTTATTTTTTTTCATCAATAATAAATCGTGGTCGATTTTTTACCTCGTCTAATATTTGTCCAATATATAATGCTGTAATTCCAAGAAAAAAAATGATTATTCCAAAGAAAAAAAGTAAAACTAATATTATGGTTGTAAATCCTGCTACAGCTGTACCTTTCATGAAAAATAGGGATAAATAAAAAATTATTCCAACTAAACTGAAAACAAAAATTGCAAGGCCACTCATTGTGATAAATTTAAGTGGAAATTTACTAAATGACACAATTCCTATTTCAGCTAAATTAAAATTATCAGCAAAGTTAAATTTACTTTTTCCTAAATTTCTTTTTTTTCTTTTATACTTAATTCCTATTTGCTTATAACCAAAGTATGATATTAGACCTCTAAGATATAATGAATTTTCTTTTGTTAATTTAATGAGATCTATTATTTTTCTATTTACCAGTCGAAAATCTCCACTATCTGCCGGTATGTCAAAGTCAGAAAAGTAATTTAATGTTCTATAAAAAGCTTTTCTTGTATTCTTAAGCAAAAAATTTTCTTCTCTATCTTTTCTTATACCATAAACAACATCATATCCATTTTCCCATTTTTCAATTAGTGAAATTAATAACTCAGGATCATCTTGTCCATCTGCATCAATACAGATTGCGCTATCACCATTACAATGATAATAGCCAGTTAAAATATTTGATTGATAGCCAAAATTTCTAGATTGTCTCAAATAAAGAGTATTTTCATCACTTTCTCTTATTTTAAGACATTCATCCCTTGATCCATCATTTGATGCATTGTCTAAAAATAAAATTTCATAATCGTAATTTTTCAATCTATTTAAAAATAATAACCTTAAAGATTCATAAATATTTTTTATATTTTCTACTTCGTTGTAAATTGGAATTAATATTGAAATTTTTTTTTTCATTTTACAAAGTTATAATTTAATAAATTTATTAAGAAATCTTTCAATTTTTGTGTGTATATAATTAATATGTGTTGAAGAGAGCCCCTGATGACATCCAATTAAAATTCCATTTTTCATGATATAGTCGGAATTTTTAAATGAATTAATCTTATTTCTACCTGAAATTACTTTTGAAAATGCTGGATGTCTTAATATATTGCCACTAAATATTGGCCTTGTTTGAATTTTATTCTTTTCTAAATAAATTTGTAAATCTTTTCTGTTAAAATATTTATTATTTTTTAATATTATAGGGTAGGCTAAAAAATTAGTCTGAACGTTTTTCATGATTTTGGGGATAATGAAGAAATCTTTTAAATTGTTGAAAAATTTTTTATGCATATTAAAATTTTTTACTCTAATCTTACTAAATTGGTCAAATTTTTTTATTTGTATAAGTCCAAACGAAGCACCTACCTCTGACGGTTCAAAATTATAACCAATTTCAGAGAATACAAACTTTTTGTCATAGTCATAACCTTTTAATTTAATATCTAATCTTTTTTTAATATTTTCTGAATCTGCTATCAAAGTTGACATTCTTCCCCAGCTTCTTAAAACTTTTGCTTTTTCATGCAACTTTTTATCATCTGTCAAAAACATACCCCCATTTCCTGCACAGCTGATTACATGAGATCCATAGAAACTAGTGATTGAAATATCACTATAATATCCAGTGCTTTTGTCTCCTATTTTGGCACCTAAAGTGTCTGCAGAGTCTTCGATTACTTTCAACTTATATTTATCTGCTAAATATTTTATTTTTTTAAAATCAGGAATATTGCCAATTAAATTAGGCACCATTATTGCCTTAGTTTTTTTATTGATTTTTTCCTCAATTTTAGAGGCATTTATCTGTAGAGTGTCAATTTCTATATCAATTAATATTGGTGTTGCGCCACATTGTATTATAGATGACAAAGCTGTACCAAAATTTAAACAAGGAATAATAATTTCGTCATTTTTTTTAAAATTTAACACATTCATTGCAAGCGTTAAGGCTGAAGATCCAGAATTAACCATAAGAGCATATTTTTTAGAAAACTTTTGACCAATTAATTTTTCAAATTTTTGGACAGAAATACCCATTTGAGTAGTTTTATTAAGCTGATTAACTACTGCCTTTATTTCTTCTTTCCCATAAACATTTTTTCCGTATGATATCTTCACAATTATTTACCTTTTTCTATTTTATAATTATCGATTATTTGAAGCATTAATTTTAAATTTGGTTTTACGTTATATAATCCTGATAACTCATTTACTATTTTATTTATATTATATTTTGGAAACCAAGAAATTATTTTTTTTGATTTACTAGAATCTAGTCTAAGGTATTTACTCTCTTTAAATTTTTTTTTTTTTATAGAGTAACTAAAGTTGTTATATTTCTTAAATTTTTTTACTAAAGATAATACATTAATTTGATCAGATTTGTTTGGAGCAAAATTCCATGAAGAAATTTTTTTTACATTAATTTTTTTATTTGATATTCTTTCTACTAAGTTAATATAACCATTTAAAGAGTCTAAAATATACAACCATGGTCTAACGGCGTTAGAATTTCTTATTTGCAAAGTCTGTTTTGCTTTGATGGCCCTCAAAATATCTGGAATTATTCTTCCTTTTGTATAATCTCCATAACCAACTACGTTACCAGATCTCACCGAAACAGAGGTAAAATTTAAAAACTCACAAACAGTGTTTAAATAATTTTCAACACAAACTTTTGATAAGCTATAAGGTTCCGTCCCACCCAAAAAGTCATTCTCAGAAAAATATTTATTTTTATTTGTTGGCTTATATACTTTATCTGTAGTTGTAACTATACAAGTTTTTATTGAATTAATTTCACTTAGAACTGAAAGTAAATTTGCAGTACCTGTAATATTAGTATCAAAAGTTAGTATTGGTTTTTGGAAAGCTCTAGTAACTAATGCTTGTGCAGCCAAATGAAAGACAATTGTTGGCCTAATTTTTTTTAAACTTTTAGATAATTTGTTTTTATCTAAAATATCTCCATGAATTGATTTTTCAAAAATTGAATTTAATTTTGCAAAACGAAAAATACTATTCTTTGTTTCTTTTAGTGAATAACCATAAATTTTAGCTCCTAAAGAATGTAAATAAACTGATAACCAACTACCTTTGAAGCCGGTATGACCAGTAATAAACACTTTTTTATTTTTCCAAAATTTATTGTTCATTAATTCTTGTTTTCCCATTTAATCCATGGTGTAAAACCTTTTTTATAAATATCATTTAGAAAATTTTTATCTCTCAAAGTATCCATACAGTACCAAAAGCCTGTATGTTTGTAGCCCTGTAAATGTCCTTTTTTTGCGAGTCTATTTAAAACATCGCTCTCAAATACCGAATTTTTTTTTGTAAAATAACTAAACAAATCTTTATTACATACAAAAAAACCTCCATTTATCCAATCTTCACGAAATTGTTCTTTTTCATAAAATCTTTTTATTAAATTTTTTTTGAATAAAATTTTTCCATACTTTGGTACAGGTTTGACGCTTGATAGAGTTACCATTCCTTTGAATTTTCGATGAAATTTAATTAACTTACTGATATTTATATCACTTAAACCGTCACCATAAGTTAACAAAAAAGTATCATCTACATATTTTTTAATTCTTTTTATTCTTTCACCAGTATTAGAGTTATTACCTGTATTAACAACATTCACATTCCAATTTGAATTAATATTTTTTTTAAAAGAAAAAAATTTTTTTATAATTTGATATTTATAACCCCCACAAATAATGAAATCATTTATACCATAATATGAGTAATACTGCATTATATGCCAAATGATCGGCATTTTGCCAATTTTAACCATTGGTTTTGGAATTTTATGTGTTTCTTCAGATAGTCTCGTCCCTAAACCACCTGATAGAATTACTAATTTCACAAAATACCCTGGGTATAAGTTTTAAATTCTCAACTCATTAATTATTTAGCTAAATCTTAATTCATTAATGAGTTGGAATATCTATTTTTTTTAAAAATTTTTTTCAGTGCATAAATCAAGCCAATTGAGCTATT
>TARA_B110000027_G_scaffold133996_1_pt1 | contig 10479 bp, 8 predicted proteins | sample TARA_B110000027 | Tara Oceans TARA_B110000027 (sample SAMEA4397101) | marine metagenome | biome: Polar Biome; feature: [SRF] surface water layer (ENVO:00010504); material: water (ENVO:00002006), including particulate matter (ENVO:01000060) such as... | depth 5 m
ATATATTGGAAAAGAGTCCTATATAATAAACACTTCAAGGGGAGATATATTTAATGAAAATTATCTTTTAAAGTCTATTAAATCTAATTCTTTTAAAGGTTTCGGTTTTGATGTTCTTCCATCAGATGTTTTGTGGAAAAATAAAATTTCTAGTAAATATAATTTTTTAAAAAAAATAAAAACAAATTTTTTTATTACTCCTCATATTGGAGGAAACACTCTGGAGTCTAGAACTAAAACCACATTATTTATGATTAAAAAATTTTTAGATAATACAAAAATTAACTAATGCGAAAAGATATATTTTATATATTATAATAAAATAATTTTTATATATAAAAAATTAAGTAATGAATTTTAAAAATATTATTAAACAAAAAAAACAATTAGTTATTGCTGAAATTGGTCAGAGTCATGATGGTTCACTTAATTATGTGCATTCATTTATTGATGAGGCTGCAAAATCAGGTACAGATATTGTCAAATTTCAAGCACATTTTGCAGATGAAGAATCTACATATCAGGATCAATTCAGAACTTTTACAACTTATAAAAAAGAGACAAGATTTGAATACTGGAAACGTATGCAGTTTACTAATGAAGAATGGTTTAAAATTTCAACTCATATTAAGCAAAGAAAAATGTTATTTAGTTCGTCAGTATTTTCTAAAAAATCTATTAATGTTCTTAACAAAATTGGTATTGATGTTTGGAAAATTGCATCTGGAGAAAGTTTAGATCTAAATTTAATTAAAGAAATAACAAACATATCGAAAAAACCATTGCTTATAAGTACAGGTATGAATAACCAGCAAGAAGTAGATAAGATTTATAATTTCATGAAAAGTAAAAAAAATTTATTTATACTGATGCATTGTGTTTCTCAATATCCCTCAAATATAAAAAATATTGGAATTAACATACTGAGTGAATACCTTAAAAAATATGATTGTCTTATTGGCTTTTCTGATCACTCAGGAACATTAGAGGTTCCCACGATAGCTTTAGAAAACAAAATAAGTGCCTTAGAAATTCATGTTGTTTTTGATAAGAAATTATATAATCCTGATACAACCTCATCTATTACTTTTAGTGATTTAGCTTATTTATGTAATTTTATTAAATTAAAAAATAAATTATATAAACATTCAATATCTAAAAACAAAATTGCAAAAAAATTAAGCAAGAATAGAAAACTTTTTTCCAAAAGTCTTGCATTTATTAATGATATGGAAAAAGGTCAAATAATAAGATTAAATGATATAACGTTAAAAAAACCAGGCATAGGTTTAAAATGGGAAGAAAAAAAAAAAATAGTTGGAAAAGAATTAATAAGAAATAAGTCAAAAAATAATTTAATTAAAAAATCAGATGTTAAGTAAAGTTAGAAAAATTTGTGTAGTCATTAATAATAGAGCTAATTATGCAAGAATTAAATACTTTTTGAAATCAGCAAAAAAAAGAAAAGAAATTGATTTACAAATTATTGTAGGTGCATCAGCGAATTTAGACCGATATGGAGAATTAAATAAGATAATGAAAAAAGATGGATTTATATCTAAATATAACATCTCAACAATAGTTGAAGGTGAAAACCCAGTAGCTATGGCAAAGTCTACTGCTTTATCAATTATTGAGTTGTCTTCAATATTTGTGAAAATGAACCCAGATATTGTTTTAACTGTAGCAGATAGATTTGAAACTTTAGCCACAGCTATTTCGTCAAGTTATTTAAATATTTTTTTAGCACATACTCAAGGAGGTGAGGTTTCAGGGTCAATCGATGAGAGTGTGAGACATTCTATTACCAAATTAGCTCATATACATTTTCCAGCTACCAAAAGATCTAAAAATTTTTTAGTAAAATTAGGTGAAAATAAAAAGAAAATTTTTCTAACAGGCTGCCCATCAATAGATATTTTAAAAAATGAAAAATTAAAAATTACAGATAAATTTATTAAAAAAATTAATACTCATAAAACAAATGGAAATATCAATCTTTTTGAGGACTATATCGTGCTGATGCAACATCCGGTTACAACTGAGTATTTAGATTCAAAAATACAAATAAAAGAAACAATTAAGGCTGTAAAAAAACTTTTATCAAAAGGACACCAAATATTATGGTTGTGGCCAAACATAGATGCTGGTTCTGATATCTTTACAAAAGAGATAAGAGTTTTTAGAGAATCAAATAAAGAAATTAAAAATCTCCTTTTTTATAAAAATTTTTCACCAGAAGAATATGCAATAATTTTAAATAATTGCTCATGCATTTTTGGAAATTCGTCATCAGGAATAAGAGAAGCGAGCTATTTAGGTATACCTACTGTTAACGTAGGAAGCAGACAAAATAATAGAGAAACTTCTGCAAATGTTGTCAGTGTAAATTATTCGTCAGATAAAATTGTTAAAGCAGTATTAAGACAAGTTAATAAAAAATTTAAACAAAGTAAATTATATGGTGATGGAAAAGCAGGTGAAAGAATTGCAAAAATTTTATCTAACTGCAATCTAGATATTACAAAAAAATTAAATTATCTTAAGAATTAAATTTATTAAAACTGTTAATAAATGAATTCAAACTAATATACTGCCAAATTACAAACCCATTATTTTTAGATTTATTAAATTCATTAAGATATTTTAATAAATTTATTTTATTAAAATATTTATCACAGTAATTTTTATTTTTAATTATTTTATTAATCTTTAATAAATTTATTTTATTCATCATAAATTCTGTTTGTGGGGCTTGTTTAAATTTTTTTTCATTAAAATAAAACTTATCTTTAGTTAAATTATATAAAGATTTTCTAAATAGATATTTATTGTGATTATTATAGGTTAATTGATTAATCTTCAGTTTACCAATAAGATTAGCTAAATTTTTTGTTAAATATGGAGATCTACATTCTACAGAATAATTCATTGAAATTTTATCGTATTGATTTAAATTTTTAGGTATTTTAGATTCAAAAGCCATATATTCAATTTGTGTCTTAAGATTTTTATGAGAAATTTTTTTTGGTATAATACTCCGTTTGTAGATATTTTTTTGTACTGAGAGTATAGATCCATCAGGGTGGTATAGATTTTTTTCAAGTTTCTTAGCATAAAATGAATTATAACCTCCAAAAATTTCATCAACGCCCTGACCATTTAAAACTACTTTGATTTTATTGCTTTTAATGTTTTTAAAAAGTTTCATCATTCCTAATGTAAAAAGACCTAATGGTGGAGCTTCACATGTAGCCGATGCATTTTTTAATTCCTTAAATAAATCTTTTTTTAAAAATTTAGTAATTATTAAATTTGATTTTTCTTTTTTATGATATTCATTTTTAAATTCATCGTTATTAAACTCTTCAAATTCAAGGTTAAATAATTTTAATTTTTTATGAAATAATTTTTTTGATATATCTAGTATTGATTTAGAGTCAATTCCTTCTGAAATCATTATAGCAGTTTCAACGTCTGAAACTAGATGGTCTTCAATTTCATTTTTTAATAACTTTGTTAAATTTAGAGAATTAATTTTTGCTACATTAGATTTATAATTTATATTTTTAAAAATAAGTTTATTATTTTTAAAATAACCATAAGTTCCTGGTTTGATTTGCTGTATGCTTTTAAAAAAGGTTTGCTCACTATCACAATAATAATTAAAATTTAGATATTTAAATATTTCTTTATCATCAAATTGAATTTTTTTAGATTTTTCTAACTTAAGAATTGGCTTAATTTCACTAGAGAATATTATCTGGTTTTTATTATTGATATAATAAAGAGGTTTTTGACCAAATAGATCTCTTGCAAAAAATAATAGTTTTTCTTTTTGATTAAAAATTAAAAAAGAAAACATTCCATTAATTTTATCAAACATTTTTTCTTTCCATTTTATAAAAGAAAATAATAAAACTTCAGTGTCAGAATTTGTTTCAAATATAAAATCTTTTGATAATTCTTGTTTCAATTTTTTAAAGTTGTAAATTTCACCATTAAATAATATTGAATATCCTAATCTTTTCATAGGTTGATTGGATCTTTTATTCAAATCTATAATTTTTAAGCGAGCATGGAAAATATTTACATTATTATCAAAAACAAAATTTTTACTGTCAGGACCACGATGATAGATTAATTTAGAAGCTTTTTTGAATTGTAATTTATTAATATCAAATTTCGATCTTTTTCTTTCTTGATAAATGAATCCACACATGAAATAAAATAATTTATAACTAATATACCTTTTTTTTGAAATAGAAATTATTTTGTTTAAATTTTATCATATCACCACTATATAATTCATTTTTATGAGCTTTTTACTAAAAAAAATTAATGAAAAAAAAAGTAATGTTTTAATAATTGGCTTGGGTTATGTGGGATGGCCCCTGTATTTAGCAATAAAAAAAAAAAAATTTAATGTATTTGGACTCGATATTAATAAAAAATTGGTTCAAAAATATAAAATAAAATTTAAAAAATACAAAATCTTTAGTGAATATGAAAAGATAGATTTTAAAAAAATAGATATTATAATTATAGCTCTTCCAACACCTTTAAAGAATAAAATACCAGATTTATCTTACTTAAAAATTACCATGAAGTTAATTTATCCGAAATTAACTTCTGACACCCTTATAGTTCTTGAAAGCACTTCTTATCCATCCACCACAGAAGAAATTATAGTTTCAAAGATAAAAAATAAATTCAAAATAGGTAAAGATTTTTTTGTAGGATATTCTCCTGAAAGAGAAGATCCTGGTAATAAAAATTATAATATTAAAAATATTCCTAAAATTGTTGCTGGAAAAACTCTCAATTGTAGAAAATTAGTTAAAAAGTTTTACTCGAAAGTTTGTGATCAAATTGTTGAATCATCAACAATAGAGAGTGCTGAAATGGCAAAATTATATGAAAATATTTTTAGAGTGGTAAACATAAGTTTGGCAAACGAAACAAAAGAAATATGCAAAAAAATTAATATTAATTTTAATGAGGTTTTAAAACTTGCATCAACAAAACCTTTTGGTTTTATGCCGTTTCAACCAGGACCAGGTGCTGGTGGGCATTGTATACCAGTTGATCCATTTTATTTTAATTGGTACTTAAAAAGAAAAAAAATAAATTCAAATTTTATTGAGGCAGCTGAAAAAATTAATACTCAGATGCCAAATAAAATATTTAACCAAATAATCAAACTATTATCAAAAAATAAGATATTGAAAAAAGAGAAAATCTTATTTTTGGGCTTGGCATACAAAAAAAATATTGGTGATCATAGAAACTCTGCATCATTAGATATTTTTAAATTCTTTAAACAACATAATTATAATATTGATTACAACGATAAATTTATCAAAAATATTAATATTAAAAATAATCTAAACCGATCAAAAAATCTAAATTCATTAAATAAATATAAAGCTGTAATCCTTGCAACAGATCATGATTATTATAAAAATTTGAATTTCAAAAATTCTCAGATAATTTTTGATTTAAGGAATTTTTTTAAAAAAGAAAATAAAAATGTTATTAAATTGTAAAATATAAATTTATTTAAAGAATGGAACTAATTAAAAAAAAAGTTTTATTATATGTCTAGATAATAGAATTTATGAATATTTGTTATTGTTTGCTCATGTTTTTAAGCAAAATAATTTTAATGTAGATTACAATAATGAATTTATTAAAATATTTATGTCAAAAATAAATTATATCGATCAAAAAACCCAAATTCATCAGAAAAATATAGAGTTATAATTCTTGCTACTGACCATGATTATTATAAAAATTTAAATTTTAAAATACTCAAATAATTTTCAATTTAAGAAATTTTTTTAAAAATATAATAAAGATGTAATTAAATTATAAGATTAATATTCTAATTAACTTTAATTTATTAATTAAGTGATAAGATTATTAAATATAATTAAATAATTTCAGTCTATGAAAAGAAAAAACTTAAATTTTAGAGACAAAGTTCAAATTGTTTGTCCTTTTAATTCAGGAACATTTAAAATACTTAGATATATTTATTATTGCAAATATGCATGGAAATTTACTGAGGTCAAAATTGTAAATAAGTTTGAGGAAGATAATTTTAATATATTACTTATTGATAAAAATTCTTTACATAGTTTTGAGATCTCAAAAAATCTAAAAAAATATAAAATTTTTATATGCCTGTGGAATGGAGTATTGGATTTAAACGATAAAAGATTGGTTGCATTTACAGAAAAACTTAAGAAATACAATATTAAATATAATTTTTTTGTAGTAGGTTACAATAAAAACTATATTAGGAATAAAAAGTTTTATTTTATTGACGATAAGCTTCAGGAAAATACTTATGTAAAAATTAAATGTAAGTACAAATATAAGTTAAATTTCTTTTTTCCAAATATTTATTATTTTCTTAAAATAACCCAAAATTTATCAGATTTTATAAAATATTTTTTTGCTAAACCTAAATTGATATTTGTTGGTGGTGGTATACTCAATGATAATTATGTAAAAAAAGAATTTTCCTCAAAAAAAAATAAGGAGCAATATCTAATTATTGATCAATTTTACAATTACTACAAAAATAATAGCTTAAAATTATCAACTAAATATTTTAAAAAAATATTAAGATTAAAAAAATTTACTAAATTGCAAGATCATTGGAAATTGTATGTTTTTCAAAGAATTTCAAGACATATTTTATTAACTAATTTAAATAAGTTTCAAAATTTTAAATTTATTTTACGTGAATTTAATTTAGGACTTTTAAATTCAACTATTTTTTTTAAGCATTATTTTCTAGATTTTGGCTCATCTGCTGGATTTGGACTTTATGATAGATCTATGATTTTATTTAAAAATCACAGAGAAAGAACTGTAAATATAGATTTTTTTAAAAAAAAGTTAAATTTTACAAAATCATTTAGAAAATTTGAAAAAATAAATAATAAAATTTTAAATTATAAACATAAATCTATTGAAGCAAAATATTTGATTAATCTGATTTTAGAGAGAAAATAATTATTAAATTAATTTATTTTTCCAAGTTTTTGGTGTAAGTGAATTATTTATTTCTATTGGTAAATTATATTTAAATTTTTTTACACCTTTATCACGAATGTAATCACAAGTCTTTTTGATTGCAGTTTTCAAAGATGTATTAGTATTATAACCTAATATCTTCCTCGCTTTATCTGCGCTGCAACTTGCAATTTTTACTTCTTGTGGTCTATCTTTAACAAATATAGGTTTATTATTATATCCAGTTTCGTTCGCAACTAAATCTGCCAATTCTTTTATTGTTATGACCTCTTCATCGGGTCCCACATTAAAAATATGCTTATTAATTTTTTTATCTAAACCTAATTTTATCAAACTAAACAACACGTCATCTATATAAGAAAAACATCTTTGTTGATTTCCATCTCCATAAATTATTGCAGGTTTGCCTTGAAGATTTCTATTAATAAAAATTGAGACAACATTTCTAAATGGATCATCATATTTTTGATTTGGCCCTATTATATTGTGTGGTACAGCTATATTCCATTCCATTTTATTTAAATTTCCCAGTAGAATTAAAGATTGTTCAGCAGCAACTTTCGCAATTCCATAAGGGTCAACTGGTTTTGTTTGCATTTCTTCAGTAAATGGAGTTTTTTGATTTCCATATCTTGCCATTGATGAGCAAAACACAAATCTTTTTACTTTATTAATTATACTTGCTGTAATTATTGATGTGCTGGCCATATAGTTATTTTTTGCAATAAAATTTGGAGAAAAAACAGATAAACCCTCATGGGCAGTTGCTGCACAATGGTAAACAACATCAACTCCTTTGGTTAATTTATTCATAAGTTCATTGTTTTCACAATTTCCTTTTGTGAAAGTAATATTTTTTGGAATATTACTTTTTTCACCACCAATCATGTTGTCAACACCCGATACTTTGTGCCCTAGTTCAGTTAATTTTTTAGCTAGATGACAACCTAAAAAACCTGCCACACCTGTAATAAATATTTTCATTTTAATAGTGTAATATATGCGATTTGATCTATTGTAAAACAACATTTTAAAATATTTTATTTTTTTTTGCTAATTTCAAAGATTTTTGAATAAAATTCATAATAAATAAATTTAGTATCAATTTTCAACCAAAAGTATTGAAATTAAATAATTTTTTGACATAAATATAAAATTATCATTATGAATATAAAAAAATTTTTTTTACCTCCAATTTTTGAAAAATATAATTTATTAAAATATTATCATATTTTGTTTAATAAAAATAAAACTGTTCATCAATTTAAGTATGAAAAAAACTTTTATGGGAGAGTTGCTTTTATTAATAAAGCTATTGCCAAGATCAAAAACTGTATGTATTTGGAAATAGGTGTGGCTGATAATAGGGTTTTTAATTCTATACCTCTTAAAATGAAAAATAAATTTGGAGTCGATCCTTTTCAAGGTGGTAATTATAGGATGACCTCCGATGAATTTTTTGAGAAAAATAAAAATCTTAAATTTGATGTTATATTTATTGATGGTTTACATCATTATGATCAATGTCAAAAAGATTGCATTAATTCTATAAAATCACTGAATCCAGGTGGAATAATTTTTTTACATGATTTACTTCCAAGATGTGAAATGGAGCAAAAAATTCCTCAATCATATAGTTCGTGGACAGGCGATGTTTGGAAGGTTGCGCTAGAATTATCTAGATCATCAAATGTGGATTTTAGAATATGCAATATTGATCATGGTGTGGGAATCTTAAAATTAAAAAAAGAATTTAAATATAAGAAATTAAATTTACAAGACGTAACATTTAAGGAATTTTTAAATTTAAAGAAGGACTTTAATATAATTAATTCAGAAGATGCTTTAGATTTTATTGAGTTAGATTAACAGTTCTAAATTAAAATCAGAATTTATATTTACTCACTTTGAAAATTAATTATTTTAATTATTCTACTTTTCCAAGAATAATTTTTTGAAATTTTTCTCCCAGCTACTCCTAAATAATTATATTGTTTTGTTTTTAAAGCTTTTGTAATCATTCTAGACCACATATCCATGTCTTCTTTTAAAATTATTGCATTGATATTATTTTTTAAAACATCTCTATATACTGGTAGATCACTGGCAATTATGATTTTTCCTGAAGCTAGATAGTCATACATCTTTAGTGGTGAGAAATACTTAGCTACATTTAAATCTTTAATTAACACCCCAACGTTTTTTTTGTATGGCATTAGTAGAACTTTATAATTATTAATCAGAAGAACTACTTTAGAATAATTAATATATCCTTTAAAAAAAATATTATTTAATTTATTAATTTTTTTTTTATATATTGTGTCTGGATTTCCATATAAATGAAAATTTATATGTGGTAATTTTTTTGCAACTTTCATAATAATTTCTAAAGCCTTTCCCTTTGCAAAACTACCACAGTAAAAGCAACAATTCTTAAAAGCTTTTCTGTTGGAGGGTTTAAAGTCGCGATAGTCTACAGCATCATATAAAATAATAGATTTTTCTTTCTTAATATTGAATTTTTTTCTTAAATATTCGTTTATGAAGATAAATTTAAGGTTTTTGCCTATAAAATTAATTTTTATAATTGAAAAAAAAATTTTTGTAAATCCTGATAGTTCTGAATGAATTTCTAAGGTGTTCTTAACATTAAATAATGCCAAAAGTATACTGGGAATGATGCTTCTAGAAATAACAATTCTAGGATCATTTTTTTTTATATAGAGTAAGATTTTAAAAGAAAATGCAATCCTTGAAAAAAAATTTAATGTTTTTTTTTTTTTATTAAAATGCTTAATTTTTGGTTTTTTTTTAAGTAAAAAATCATTTTTAATTTTTTTACTAGAATAATTTTTTTTAATAAAAGGGATTAAAAGATTTATTTTATATGTATTTATTTCATTAAAAGCATCACAAATTTTTAATACATGAAGTGAATAAGCTGATTTATTCGGTAAGGAAAAATCAGCAATATAAAAAACATTTTTTTTTTTAAACATAATTTTTTAGCTGATCATCAATAAATTCTTTTTCATCATTACTAAGTTTTTTTTCAAATTTAAATAAATTTCTTTTTGTAAACTCTAAATCAAAATTATCATTAATATCTGGATCAATATTAAGTTTAGAACAAAGTATTTTTTTTTGATTAAGAAAATCTGAAAAAAAATTTTCATATTTGATATGTGTTATTTTGTTATTTTCATTAAAATTAACATTGCTCATTATTGATTTGTACCATTTTACAAATAATTTTATATCATGACCAGGGTATGCTAAAGATTGCCTTCTTTTCATGCTCGCAAAAATAGCCTTAGGATCTCTAGTTACAAGTATGATTTCTCTATTAGAACCATAATATTTAGTAGACTCCATAGGTTTAAAAAAATTACCACCTTGTTCGATTACTATATTTTTTTTTTTATCAAA
>TARA_B110000027_G_scaffold58086_1_pt1 | contig 10472 bp, 4 predicted proteins | sample TARA_B110000027 | Tara Oceans TARA_B110000027 (sample SAMEA4397101) | marine metagenome | biome: Polar Biome; feature: [SRF] surface water layer (ENVO:00010504); material: water (ENVO:00002006), including particulate matter (ENVO:01000060) such as... | depth 5 m
ATAGATGTAACAAATACTATAAAAACTTGGTTTACAAATTCACTAGTAGACAATACTATAGGTTTACCAAATGATGGATTTTTAGTAAAACAATCATCATCAAGAGAATTTATTAATAGTCCAGCAGTAACAGCAACTTTTAGATACTTTTCAATTGACACCAATACTATTTATCCTCCATTACTAGATTTAAAATGGAATGATCAATATTATGATACAGGATCTTCAAATAATACTACAATAGGAACACCAGAAGCTTTTATGTCAGTTTATAATAATGTTGGAACTTATTATTCTCAAAGTGTTGAAAGATTTAGAATAGCAGCTATACCAAAATATCCAGATGTAGTATTTCAAACTGCTTCTTTATATACAACAAATTTTTATTTACCTAAAGGAGTATCTACATATGCTATAAAAGACACAGATACAAATGAATTTGTAATACCATTTGATGAAATTTATACTCAAATTAGTGCAGATTCAACTTCAAGTTATTTTGATGTGTATATGAATGGATTAGAGCCCGAAAGATATTATACGATTTTAATAAAAACCGTACTAGATGGTACAACACAAGTATTTGATGAAGATATACTATTTAAAGTAACAAATGGATAATGGAAGATAACTCTCAATCATATAACAATACAAATGAAACCCAATTAGACTCATCTACAAATGAAAATACTTCTGTAACATTAATTAGGACAGGATATAGTAGAGAGGCATTTAATAGTACCTTCAATACGGATTTTACACAATTAGGGGTTAACGAACAAGATTTAACTTTCTTTGATCCTAACTTGGCTACTGTAGAAGATTTTTTTAATATATACAACAACTTATTTTTTATTATTCCAAAATATGGGGAGATAAATTCACATGAATATTTAATTAAAGAAAGTAGCGATTATATAGATTACCAAGCAAATCAACTAGAAATAGAAGCATTACTAGAAGAAATAGCAGAATTGAGAGAATCAAATCTTCAATTACAAGTTGATATGGCTGGAATATTAGGAGCAAAACAAGAAATAGATAAAGCAATTGAACAGGGAAGAAATGCAACCACACCCGGTTAATAAAGTAAAATAATAAAAGATGACAGAAATACCAGTATCTTCTTCTATGCAGCAAATAAACCCATCATTATTATTTAATGACGGTTTTGAGTTAGAGAATAGTTCATTAATACCAAATGAGGACTATTCAGGGTCTTTTTCTCCTGGGATAAATCAAATAGAATTTTTTGTATATGATACTCAAAAATCAATACAATATTCAGATTATAACTTTACAGGGTATCAGATAACTCAGAATACTACACCCAATGCTGTTCCTGTAGGAATGACTGCAGAACAGGCAGCTAACCCAGCAATAGGTAATTCTACAACAAACACTATAAGTATAAATCCTGAAACAGACATATATAATGCAGGTTATAGTAATGGGGTATTATATGGGGTTTATAATTTTATTAATAATGAACTAAGCTCATCAGTAGATAATAAATACTATATAGCAGAGATATCAGGAGATAGAACAGAAATTAGAATTAAATCTAATTATATTTCTAATACAGAAATGAAATCTTCATATATATCCTTTGAAAATACATTAGATACACAAACATTTTTTGATGAGTTTTATATTACTTTTGGTGAAAATGAATACCATATAGGGGTAAATAGTCAATTTTCTGAATTAGCTGATAAAGATTCATCAATTTTAATCAAATTATTTGATGGTTTACCTTCTAGATACAAAGAATTAGACGAAATATATATAGTTACAAAAACAGCAGAAACACAAGTATTTGAGGTTGACTATGTCGAAGATTTAAGTGTAGTTAGTGACACCACTGCTCTACAGGGTCCTAATGTAAATTTAAATATAAAAGATTATGTTAATAATTCCACAACATATAAAAATAAAAATGAATTATTAGGAACAAATTCAAGTGGATCTAAAGATCAACTTTTGAATATTTTAGAACAAAAAGGAATAAAATTAACTCCTAACTATACTACATCATCTTTTGATCAATTTGTTCATTTTTCATCTGCCAAAGCAAGAACACAAAACTTTTATGAAAAGGTATCAAGAATACAAGCATATGAAAATGATATAGCGTCAATAAATCCTATAACGGGCTCAAACCCAACATTACAAGTTTCACAAAGTATAGCAGGTTTATATACAAGAATTGAAGAAGAAATTAAATCATTTGATGGTTGGGATTACTACTTATACTATAATACAGCGTCAGATTCATACCCAAAAGATCTATCATCTACAGAAGTATTTCCTTACCCCCTATTAAATACAGGAAGTACAGAAGTTTTAAATTGGTTAGGTAGTGATGTTGAAAATGACCAATATTATGGTGGGGTAATATACTCAGCATCTAGATATGATAATGACAATCAAAATTATTTATATTATACTATACCTACCTTTATAACAGAACAAAGTAATAATGACAATTATGTAGATTTTACAAACATGGTTGGTCAATCATTTGATGAACTTTGGCTTTATACAAAAGCAATAACAGATAAATTAAATACTACTAATGTATTAGATGAAGGTGTTCCATTATCATTAGCTGATGATGTAATTACATCTTTAGGATATACTGGATTTGGAAATAATTATAATAACCAAGATAATTTTATAGGGTTAGCTGGTAATGATGATGGTGTATATGTTCCTCCTACAGGTAGTGAAGTAATTAACCATTATATTGCTGTTAATTTAGGTGGTGTAGTTAATTATTGGGATCCTAATTATTCGTGGGCAGAGTATGTTGAACAATTAATTACAAAGGGATGGCCTTATCCTATAGATGATGTAAGTAAAGAAATATTTAAACGTCTTTATCATAATATGTCCTCTTTAGTAAAGAAAAAGGGTACAATTTCTGGTTTAAGACAATTAATTAATATTTGGGGTATTCCTAATACTATATTAAGAATAAACGAGTTTGGTGGTAAAAATAAAGACCAAACGGATGATTATGATTTATGGTATGAAAGGTATAGTTATGCTTACACCCCAGTAGCTAATTCATATAGAGCAAGTGCATCAGCTATTGTACCTTGGATGCCTTTAGAAAGAAATAGAATAGCAGATGCTGGAGCATATATTGTTCCTGATGGGGTTGGGTTTAGGTTTAAAACAACAGGATACCCATCATCATCATTTGCTGGAAGTTTTAATAGTCAATCATTAGCTGTTAAAAAATCAAATGGTTTAGATGATAATGAATTTGATTGGGGTATAATGTTAAATTATACAGGATCAACATCAGGTTCATACCAAGGAGCAGGTAATAGTGATTATAGAGATTGGGCAGAGATGAAATTCTATATTTCAGGAGCAGCATCAGATGGAGGTAACATGATATCAGATCCTATTTATCTACCTTTCTATGATGGTGGTTGGTGGTCTGTTTTACTACAAAGAGATGCTCACGTAGATTATACTAATAATTCAAATAGAGTAACATATACTTTATATGCTAAAAATAAGATTTATAATGGTTGGGATGGGAATAGTTTAGGATTTGAAGGATCAGCTAGTTTAGATGCTTTTGATATTAATGGGGCCGGGACTTATGGTACAGGATTATATGGTACAGCTTTATACGGAGCCCAAATATCTTCATCTTTAAACTATGCTTGGAATAAATTTGGTGTAGAACCAGTTGATGGAGTTTATATTGGAGGTAGAATAGATGGAGCAGAAGTAGGACAATTAGTAACAAACATTGCAGGTCAGTCATTCTCTGGATCTTTTCAAGAATTTAGATATTATTCACATACTATAAGTGAATCAGTATTTAATGATTTTGTAATGAATCCTGAATCTATTGAAGGTAATAAAATAACAGGATCAGAAAGCTCATTTGATATAGTTAATTTTAGAGCTCCTTTAGGGAATGAATTAGAAAGTTTCTTTACCTCTTCACTTCTTACTCAACATAATGAAGTAATTTCATCATCACATCCGGCAATAACAGCATCATCTGATTTATTAATAACTGGATCTTTTGTAAACCCTGTAGATAATTCAATAACATCTAGTTATAAAATAACATATGAAGAAGATACAGTAAAAAGAACTTACAGTAAAACTAATACTGAAACTTATTTTTTAGATCAACCAGCAATAGGATTTAGAAATAGAATATCAAATAAAATACAAAATACTAAAGATTTAAACTTTGGAACAGTATTATCAGGACAAGTTAGTATTGAAAAAGATCCATTTATTAGTCAAAGTTATACTGAAAATTTAAATCAATTAGAGGTTGCATTTTCTCCTCAAGATGAGGTAAATGATGATATTATAGCATCTTTAGGATATGGTGCTATTCAAGAGGTATTAGCTGATCCAAGATTTAGGTCATCATCAGATGATTATTATCCAGGATTAAGAAATATAGCTAAAAATTATTTTCAAAAATATGAGGGTAGCAATGTATATGATTATTTAAGATTAATAAAATATTTTGACGATTCATTATTTAAAGCGATTAAAAACTACGTACCAGCGCGTACTAGCGTGTCTACAGGCATTGTAATACACCAAAATATGTTGGAGCGTAATAGGTACCGAGAGCCACAACTAGATTCATATACTACGCAGTCTTACGCTATAACAAATATACCTTTAACAACTCAAAACTTAGAGTTAACAGGTAGTATTGAAATGTATGAAATAACAGGTAGTGCCGGGGGTAGTGTAAATAGATATAATATAACAGGCTCCCAATCAGGATATTTTTCATTTCAAAGACTAGGAAGCGGTATAATACCACCAGGAGGATATTTAGACTTAAGTAATATTAATGCAATTTCTTCTCTTCAAACTTTTAATGCAGAAAACCCAGCAGGTGACATATATGGTGAATATAATTCTACCTTTGGATATCAAACGGCTACACCATATTTAAGAGTTTTACAACCCGTTAAAATGCATATTGCTTTAAATACTTCAACAAACGCCTTAACAGCATTTGCTACAATAGTTTCATCTTCTTTAAGGGGGGAAATAGCTAGGAAAGATTATTCATCAGGTACTGGTGGAACTTTTATAACTCCTCTTTTAGACATAATGCCCGAGGAAACAATAGGATTCTTTTTACAAAATACAGGCAATTTAATAGGAAATGTACAATCCAATTTAGTCATTATAAAATCTTATGAATACACTAACCCAACAACAGTAGCATCATATCTCCCTTATAGTGATATTTCATCATCAGCTAATCCTTCAGATCAAGCTTATATAGAATATAACCAAACACAAGTAGGATTATTAGGTGAAGTTGTAAATAATCAAGATGAATTTTATGATGGTGAGTTTAGTGGTAGTACACTTAATGCAGGTCAATATTATAATACTCAATATAATCCTTATTTAAGGGTAAGTAAAGACAGTATACCAAATAATAGAACAGTTAATTTACCCGTAGTTGACTTTACAAGTGGAACTACTCAATTAAATACAAGATTAAAGACAGGTGTTAATATTGCAGCAAGTTTATTTTCATCAAATCCTGGATCCTCCACAGTAATTACAGTAACTGGTTTTTCATTTCCTACAATATTTACAAATGTTCCTATTACAATTACATCTGGAACAGTAACAGGAACTATATTAGCATCAGTTACTATTGCTACTCTTGGAGGTACAGCTTATGTAGAAAATATAACGATTACAAATACACCACCTCCTTCTATAACCATAGGAACAACACTCCAAATCCCAGCAACTACAATGACTGGGGTTAATAGTAATGTTAATATGCAAGTAACAGCAGCTACTTTAAATGAATTTAGTAATATAACTACTGATGGTTTTGATGTTACAAATCAAAATAACAGCTATTATATATTTTTAGCAGGTCAACCTTCAAACCTATTAAATGGTAGAAAATATTTAATATCATTTGGAGTTTCAGGCTGGAGTGGAGGAGGTGCCATAGGGCTTTCTAATAAAAATGAAGATGGACAATATAATTTATTTGCGGCAGGAGCCCCTAATGCAAGTGGTAATACTCTTGGAAATGCAGTTTATTCCGCTTCATTTACAACTGCATTTATTCCTGATGGTCCCGAAACATTAAATGCAAGAATTTCGGTTGCACCGGGATTTGGGGGAACTATTACCAATTTCTCTATTTCCCCGGATTATGCAGGTGATTCTTGGTGGAGTGATATAGCTGCAGATATTTATTTAAATCCCTTACAACAAGATCAATGGCAAATTCAAAATACACAAAGTATTATATTTGATAATTCTGATTATAATCCATTAAACAATAATGTTAATTTAAATAGAAGCAGTAGTACTAGATTACTTCTATCATATAATGATGAACAATATCAACCTGAAAATTTTCAAAATATTGTTACCTATTCATTAGATAATACAAGTCAGTCAATATTTGCAGACGTTCCAGATAGTAATTATACACAATTAGCAAGTATAAATCCTAGATATAAGGGATCTAGATTAGAAAGTTTAGATTACAATAATTATACACCTTCTGGTACTATAGGTGAAATACAATATTTACCAATTCAAAGATATAATAAACAACCTACATTAGGGTACGAATACTCTGTAGCTAATAGTTTTATAAATGGAACATCTTCATTTAACCAAAATGACATTAATCCTAATGGGTCTGCAAGTTGGGGGGGTGATAAATCCTACGGTAAAACAGCAGTTATTGATAAAAACCCAATGTATATAGCTAGATTTCAAGATTCATTTGAACAATATAATTATTGGGATTCATACGAGTATAATATAGATTCTGTAATTTTCATCCCAACTGAAAGTATAGCAAACTTACCATATGAGCCAGATAGTATAGGAATAGATGGAAATAATTTTAATAAAAAGCTAGTATCATCTGTATTTGAACCTAGTAGAAAAATGGGGGTTAATTATGATCAACAACAGTTTAAAGGGTTAAATTTCAATACTTTAGTACCCATAAAAGGAGTAGGAAGTAGTGTGGAAGTTGGTGGGGGTTCTATTAAATTTTTAACAATAAATGGTAATGCTGAGGATAGATTAAATAATGCTCCTTCATGGTCATATAATTATAAAGGTTTAAACACCGCATCGGAACAAAGTGTTGCAGAAGTTCAACTAGCAATTAGAGAAAATACCATATTTCCTTTTGGTTCAAGTATACCAGAAACAACAAGAGGATTTCTATTAAGTGGGAGTATTATGAATACTCTAGTAACTTTTAATAAAAATAGTTCAGGTTTTATCCAAAGAGGTGATAATGACAGTTATTTACAAATTGCTGGACCTCAATTAGCTACGTTTCACACATTTAACCAAGTTGTGGCAGATGGGATTTTATCCCCATCAAATGTATGTTGGACTAATCCTCTTTCTGATAAGTTTACAGGTACAAATTATGCTTGGACAACTAAAGTTAAAAATCAAAGTGATCCTCAAAACTATTATTCATGGAGCCCTTCAGGATCTATAATGAATGGTTATGAAGATACTGAAACTCCATTCTTAATACAAAGAGGTGATGTTATTAGAGCCGAAGGAACTTTACAAATAGATACGGAAGATGGTCGTCAAGCATTTGATGATTTTATTGAAGACTTTACTGTAATGCAAGTCCAAAACTATTATTATTCAAGCTCATCAGAATTAGCGACTCTTAACACTGGTAATATTCAAGGTGTTTCTTCTGAAACTGGTAGGTTATTTTTTGCTAACGGTACTGCAGTAGATAGTGGTACTATAACTGCTACAAATGCGGGTACATTACAGGTAGATCTAGGTCCATCAAGTAAGGGAGGAGCTACAGCAATGTTTACAAGTGATGGAAATACAATAACAGCAGCTTATATTGATTTTGGAGGACACACAGGTGAAATAGATCCTAGTACAATACCAACTGGGGGATCACAAGGAAATCCATCCCCTTTCCCTCTGTCAAACTATTTAGTAGGAGATATTTTTACAATTACAGCTTTTGCTTTAAATTCTTTAGGAGTAACCCAAAATATAGTGGTTAAAATTCAGGTTAATAATATGAAAGGTAATATTGATACTTCAACCGGTGTTAGTATTTTAGTATCAAATACAGGATCTGAAAATAATTTTGATATGTGTACTGTAGATCCATGGGCTTGTGCATCTCCCAACCCTCAATATGATGCAGCATGCTATAATGCGGGATATTTTGCTGTAAAATTCCCAACATTTTTAGTAACAGATAGAGATCCTTTTGAAGTACTTAATGGACTTAATAGGGGAGCTGTTACTAGATTCACCCTTAGAAGACAAGTAGAAGATGAAACATCAGTAATGGCATATAATGTTACCCCACCATCAGGGTCAAGAGGTGTAGAAACTTTATCTGGGGGAGGATTTTTAATTCCTGATGATATGTCACAAACACAAAAAGACAATGCTTTAAATATAATTAATAATTTAAGAGCAAAAAGAGCTTTCACAAGTAAACAAGAAAGCTAATAATAGCTTGGAGTAAAAATAAAAAAAACGTATATTTATAAATAAAAATATTATAACATGGGATATTTAAACAATCAAGTCATCACAGTAGATGCTATCTTGACTAAAAAAGGAAGAGAATTATTAGCAATGGGTGATGGGTCCTTCAACATAACACAATTTGCTTTATCGGATGATGAAGTAGATTATACACTATATAATCCAAATCATCCATCTGGATCGGCTTATTATGGAGAAGCAATTGAAAATATGCCTCTATTAGAAGCATTCCCGGATGAAAATCAGATGATGAAATATAAGTTGGTAACTTTAAATAGAGGAACTGAAGTAATGCCTATTTTAGGAGGTGTTCCACCTCAAATTAAACAACCCCAATTATCTCCTATTACAATAACTCCAAATACTTTAAATTATTTAAATGGAACACAAACAGAACCATCAGGGTACTCATTTACACTTTCTGATGCACGAGTTGTAACTAATACCGGGTTTGTTGGGACAGGGGTTAGTTCAGCAGCCGCTGAAGGCTTAGCTGTTCAAAATTCAAACCAAACAATAACAAATGGTACTTCAACTTCATTAACAGTTATAGGTACTTCTTGTACAATAACTCCAACAGGTAATAATGTAATATTTGGAAGTGGAACAGAATTATATGCTACTGTAATTGTTGTAGGGTTAGATAGTGGAGCAAGAGTACAAATACCAATGTTAATAACTAGAACAACCTCTTTTACAGCCTAATAAATATAAATTATGAGTGAACAGACAAATCAATCAACAAAAGGAGCATACGTTACTTTAACATCAGATGATAAAGTACTTACTACAGATGCAGTAACTGCCGCAATGTGGAGTGGAAATAATCCAACTTTAAAATCATTTTTTAGTAGCTCAGTTCAAGCATCTAGCAATGCCTCACAATATTACATAACAGTATATCAAACAGCATCTACTGAGGTAGGAGCTGAAGTACAGTTTGATGTAGCTTATTGCGACTCAGTTGGTAGTGGGAGTGAGTTTTTAAATAATCTAGTAACAGGGTCTACTCCTACTAGAACCAATTATGGTCAATATAGAAATTTAGTATTAGGAGATGAAAATGCTTCATTTATATTTGGTAATCAATCTTCCTCATATTTTTACGCTTTACCTATTGAAAGAGCAAGATACAAACAATCAATACTACCTGGCACTTGGACGATGAATATATCAGGTACTCAGGTACTTAATGAATTATCTTTAACGGATGATAGTAAAGCAGCAACTACTGTGACTTTTACAGATGCAGGTAGAGTATATAATATAGTATCGGGATCAGCAGGTGTAGTTAATCAAACAGTAAATACAAATGGATGGACTGAGAATTCAGGATCTTATGGTTGGATGCTACCAGATGTAGATCTATTATTATTAAATGGTGAGGCTTTAGATGGTTTAAAAGCTGATGGTGGTTTAGATTTAGAAACAAGTCGTTCATTTGATACATTAGGAAATAATCCTTTCAGAATAATTGATGCTTTACGAAAGTCAGGTAATCAATTAAATAATACTAAAGGATTTACTCTTAATTCAAAAGAAGATTTATCATCTGATTTTTATTTCTGCAGAGCAAGAAATAGTGAATATAACTATTCATCAAATCCATCATTTATTTCATCATCAACCGGTGCTATAGTATTTGATTCATTTATTAATAACCCAACAACATATATTACTACAGTTGGATTATATAATGATGCTCAAGAGTTAATAGCAGTAGCTAAATTATCAAGACCATTAGAAAAAGATTTTACAAAAGAACTTCTTGTAAGAGTTAAATTAGATTTTTAAAATGGAATGGCGGTATTTAAACAATTTAACACAAACGAGGTAGTTGTAGCTCCATTTAATGCAAATAAAAGATTTGCATATAGTGGGTATAACGTTACAGCATC
>TARA_B110000027_G_scaffold29593_1_pt1 | contig 10458 bp, 9 predicted proteins | sample TARA_B110000027 | Tara Oceans TARA_B110000027 (sample SAMEA4397101) | marine metagenome | biome: Polar Biome; feature: [SRF] surface water layer (ENVO:00010504); material: water (ENVO:00002006), including particulate matter (ENVO:01000060) such as... | depth 5 m
TACTGTAGATTTAAGAAAAGTGGAATCAAGTATATTGATTACAAAGACGCGAATTTTTTACTAAAGTTTGTCAACGATCAAGGTAAAATATTGCCTCGTAGACTTACAGGTACTAGTTTGAAGTTTCAACGGAAAGTAGCACAGGCGGTAAAAAGAGCAAGACACATTGCTGTATTGCCATATGTAGCTGATTCTCTTAAATAAAATAGTTATGGATATAATATTAAGAGAAGACATCAAAGGATTGGGTTATAAGAATGACACAGTCAAAGTAAAAGCAGGATACGGAAGAAATTATCTCATTCCTAAAGGAGTGGCTATATTGGCCAGCAAATCCAATAGAAAAATGATAGATGAAAATATCCGTCAAGCCGCCCATAAAGCTGAAAAATCACTCAAAGATGCTCAAGCCATAGCGGATAAGCTCGGTGAAATGATTTTAGAAATCAAAACAAAAGCTGGAGAAAGTGGTAAGATTTTTGGTGCTATTACGGCTATTCAAGCGGCTGAGGCATTGTCAGTTAAAGGATTTGATATTGACAGAAAGAAAATAACCCTTTCCAAAGACATCAAACAGATTGGAGACCATTCAGCAGTGATCGATCTTCATAAAAATGTACATCACAAAATCACTGTAAGGGTGGTTACTGAATAATTACAAACTATTTGTATAGATTTATAAGACCTGAAATAATATTTCAGGTCTTTTTTTGTTTTCTAGAGAGATTGATTATGAAATTTAAACTTGATTTCGATATTGCTAAATCTGATGCCTATATCAAATATGGTCAGGGTATTACCTCATTGGGTTCGTGTTTTGCGAATCATATGACACAAAAATTTTTAACTTATAAGTTTAATGTAATTGATCACAAGTTGGGTACGCTCTACAACCCCTACTCTATATTTAACTTAATCAAAAAAGCCCTTCATAAAGAATACCCTGAACCCATTTTAATTGATGGCATGTACATGAGTTTTGATTTGCATTCTGATGTTCGGGCCGCCCGTCAGGCTGAATTTATCTCCTTATGTGAAAGTAGAATCAATATTTTACATCAGGGGTTGAAAGAAAGTGAATGGCTCATGATCACCCTAGGTACCGCCTGGGCACACACCTATCTCAGCACGAACACCATGGTAGCCAACTGCCATAAACTTCCTCAGAAATCATTTAAGAAAGAATTACTATCCGTCGACTTCATCCTCCAAGAATTTGAAGAACTACAGGCATTGCTCACCCCATTTAATCCCAAATTAAAAATCCTATTTACGGTAAGTCCCGTGAGGCATACCAAAGAAGGACTGCACGAAAACACACTTTCAAAATCCATATTGCACTTGGCCGTACATTCACTGGTCAATAAGTTTAGCCATTGCTATTATTTTCCTGCCTATGAAATCATGACGGATGAACTTCGAGATTATAGATTTTACAAAACCGATTTAATCCATCCCAATGAATGGGCCATTGACTATATTTGGGATCAAATTACGCATACGCATTTTGATGAGACTACTTTTAAGCTTTATGAGAAATTGAAAGTATTGCTAAAGTCCATTGAACATAGGCCCTTTAACCCCAACAGTGATCAACATCAAAAATTCATTATTGAAACGTTGGACAAAACAAGAATTTTCTCAGATACCCTCGACCTTACCAAAGAAATTGAGCAATTAAAAAAATTATTAAGATGAAGTCATTAATAATTATTCTGTCTTTAGCGCTGATTTCTAGTTGCTCGCCAGGTAAAACCACCAAAAATAAAATGGAAAACGCTGCTACATCAAATCGACTTATCAATGCTTCATCTCCGTATCTCTTACAGCATGCCAATAATCCTGTAGACTGGTATCCTTGGGGAGAAGAAGCCCTCTCAAAAGCTAAAAATGAAGATAAACCCATATTGGTCAGTATAGGTTATTCGGCTTGTCATTGGTGCCATGTAATGGCTCATGAATCCTTTGAAAATGACAGTATCGCGGCCATCATGAATGCCAACTTTGTAAATATAAAAATTGATCGTGAAGAACGACCTGATATTGATCAAATATATATGGAAGCGGTACAGGCCATGGGTATCAACGGAGGATGGCCGCTTAATGTCTTCCTAACTCCCGATCAAAAGCCTTTTTATGGTGGTACGTATTTCCCTAGTCAAGGTTGGCGCGAATTGCTACTTAACGTAAAGACCGTCTTTGCTGAAAATAGAGACAAATTGGAGGAATCAGCTGAGGTGTATACGAAAGCCATTAACGCCAATGTTTCGGAAAAATATCAATTATCACCCACAGCGATTACCCAGGAAAAAATAGATTCTGGTTATCAAAAACTCGCCCAATCATTTGACATGGAATGGGGTGGATTAAAAAAAGCGCCAAAGTTCATCATGCCCTCACAATGGTCTTTTCTTATAGATTTAGCTTATCTGAACCCCGCCTTAAATATTCAACCCCACTTGGAGTTCACTCTGAATAAAATAATAGACGGCGGTATTTATGATCAAATTGGAGGCGGATTTTCTCGGTATTCAGTAGATGGATTTTGGCATGTTCCTCACTTCGAAAAAATGCTCTACGACAATGGGCAATTATTATCTTTGTATGCCAAAGCCTATAAAATGATCGGTAATGAACGTTATGCTTCCATTATTGATGAGACCATCCAATGGCTGACTCGAGAGATGATGGATCCATCCGGGGGGTTTTATGCTGCCCTCGACGCTGACAGTGAGGGAGAAGAAGGTAAATTCTATGTGTGGACGTATGATGAAATTAAAGAAGTGGCCGGCGAACATACCGCCCTCATTGCTGCTTATTATGATATCCAAGAAAAAGGCAATTGGGAAACCACTAACATTCCTCGTTTGTTGCATTCCGAGGATGAAATTACTGCGCAATTTGGATTGGACCGTGTGACTTTACAATCCATCATTACCCAATTTAAAGGAAAGGCACTTCTCAAAAGAGCCGAGAGAATCCGACCGGGTCTAGACAATAAAATCATTTCAGGTTGGAATGGATTGACCTTGTCAGGAATCTTGGAAGCTTACCAAGCCACAGGTAAAACCGCTTACCTCACACTCGCCGAGAAAAACTACCGCTTTATTCTTAAAAATTTATTGGTAGACGGTACCTTGATTCATGTAGCCAATCTAGCTACTCAGGGTTTTGCAGAAGACTATGCTGCCATCATTCAAGCTCTTGTCAAGTATTATGAAACGACTTTTGATCAGGAGGCACTACGGGTAGCGAATGAATTAACGCTTCAAATGAATGAGCAGTACTATGATCCTGAGGAGCGATTATTTTATTTTACGAGTATCCATGCCGAAAATCTCATTGCTAGAAAAAATGATCTCTTTGATAACGTCATTCCTTCTTCAAATTCTATGATGGCTGAAAACTTATTGAAATTAGGCTTACACCTAGACAACGATCAGTACAAAAAACAAGCTTTAGATATGGTCAACCAGGTGGGTCAGCTGATGGCTCAGGAAACAAGTTACCTAGCCCAGTGGGCTTCTGTAGCCACTTTATTAGTAAAGCCCATTCCTGAAATCGTCATCTTTGGAGACGACTATCAAGAAGTAGCCACAGCACTCAATGCCCTTCATATCCCCAGAAAAGTAGTGGCTGCTTCGGCGAAAGAAAGTGATTTGCCCCTACTTCAGTATAAAACTGAAATCAACGGTAAAACAGCCATTTATGTCTGCTATAATAAAACGTGCAAATTACCTGTGACCGATCTTGACAAAGCCTTGGCTCAAATTTCATCTGAGTAGCCTGCCCATTTGCGCTATATTGAAGTCATACTGCCCATCCCAATCCCCGGTGTATTTTCCTATTCGGTTCCAGCGTGTGTAAAACAAGAAATCCTACAAGGGTGTCGGGTCATTGTTCCTTTTGGAAAGAGGAAATATTATACTGGTTTGGTCTATGATATCGTAGATCAAGTTTCATCGAAATATGCGGTTAAAGAGATTTTTGAAGTTTTGGATATTGAGCCTATTGTCACCACATCGCAATTAAAGTTCATAGATTGGATTTCAAACTATTATATGTGCGCTTTAGGTGATGCCTACAATGCGGCCTTGCCTTCGGGTTTAAAATTAACGAGCGAATCGTATTTAGGTATTTTACCCGACATCGACATAGATTATGCGAAATTAAACGATACTGAAAAAACGGTCATCGCCCATTTGCAAAAAGACAATATCTCTGCTGAAGAAGTAAAAAAAATCACAGGTCTCAAATATCCTTTTCAACTGGTCAAAAATCTCATAGATGCAGGAATCATCTATGCCTTTGAAAAAATAAAAGATAAATATACTCCAAAAAAGGAAACTCGGATTAAACTTCATTCCTATTACACCACCGAAGAGCGCCTCAATGAACTCTCAAAAACGTTAGATAAATACCCCAAACAAGCCCAGGTCTTGTTGGCCTATCTGAAAGAGATCCCCGTATTTGAACACGCCGAATTGAATGACTTAGGCATCAGTAAAAAGTCACTCCAATCAGAAGGAATAAGCACTTCATCCCTAAATACGCTCGTAAAAAATAAAATATTTGAAACCTGGGAGCATCGAATTGATCGATTTTCATTTGACCATGGACCCATCGCAGCTCTTCCCGATTTGACAACTCATCAGCATAATGCATTGCTGGAGATTCAAAAAAGTTTTGCTAAAAATCCGACGACCTTGTTGCGAGGCATTACAGGGAGTGGGAAGACAGAAATTTATATAACCCTGGTACATCAAATCATAGAAAATGGAGGACAAACGCTTATACTCCTCCCTGAAATTGCACTCACTACTCAAATAATTCAAAGGTTCCGGAGCTATTTTGGTAATCGCTTTGGTGTGTACCATTCTCGATTTTCTGATAATGAACGTACCGAGATTTATCAAAACTGTTTGAACCAAAAGTACGACTTTGTCATTGGTGTTCGCAGCGCCATCTTTCTCCCTTTTAAGCATCTAGAACTCATCATCGTAGATGAGGAACATGAATATTCTTATAAGCAATACGATCCAGCACCCAGGTATCATGCGAGAGACAGTGCGTTGTATTTGGCTCAAATTCACCACGCAAAGGTCTTATTAGGCTCCGCAACACCTTCTTTAGAAAGTTATCAAAATGCTATCAATGGCAAATTCGGATATGTAATCCTTAACCACAGATTCAAGAATCAACCCCTACCTGAAATTAAATTTGCTGATTTTTCTAAGGCCCGAAAACAAAAAAAAATAAAAGGACATTTTACCGTAGCATTGCTTGACCAAATCAAATCGAGTATTGCCGAGAATAAGCAGGTAATTCTCTTTCAGAATAGGCGAGGTTACGCCCCCTATGTAGAATGCAACGACTGCAATCACATTCCTAACTGCCCCAACTGCGCAGTCAGTCTTACCTATCATATTTATCAGAATGAAATCATTTGTCATTATTGTGGATATAAAATATTTTTTGATGCGAAATGCGAAAAATGTCAATCTAATGAAATCAAGACCGTAGGCATAGGGACTGAGCAAATTGAAGAAGAACTTTCTATCCTCATTCCCGATATAAAAATAAAACGCATGGACCTTGACACTACGCGAAGCAAGCATGCCTATCAGCAAATCATTGATGCCTTCGAAAGTAGGGAAATCGATGTACTGGTAGGTACTCAAATGGTAACCAAAGGACTTGATTTTGAACATGTGAATTTAGTCGGTGTTTTCGATGCTGATAGAATTATTCATTTCCCTGACTTTAGATCGCATGAAAGAGCGTTCCAGCTGATCACGCAAGTAAGTGGTCGTTCCGGTCGAAAACATGACAGAGGTCAGGTGATTGTACAAACGAACCAACCAGATAACCCCCTACTATTACAGATAAAAGAAGGTCATTTGGATTTGTTTTATAGGCAAGAGCTTGTTGAGCGGCAAAAATTCAAATACCCTCCATTCTATCGATTGATTAAGATTATAATTAAAGGAAAAGATAAAAATTCGGCAAATCAGGCGGCCATTACATTGAATATCATGCTTCAAAAATCGCTGACAGAAAAGCGCGTACTTGGCCCTATTGAACCTGTCATCAACAAAATAAGAAATTACTACTTGTTTGAAATTATTATCAAAATTGAAAGAAAAACTACAAACCTCAAATCGATCAAAGAATTCATTCAAGGATCTCGCCATACGTTATTAGCTTTGCCCTCGTTTAAATCTATACTAATCCATTTTGATGTAGACCCAATATGATTAAGAACGCTCATATTATCGTCCTTTTGATGACCCTTCTCATGCTTTCTCATTGCAACGAATGCGAAGACTGTGACGGGCTTATCTCTGAGCCTACCGCCTCCTTTACGTTTATTGATGCTGACAGTTTACTGTGGGTAGAAAACAACCTAGGATTACTGACTGATTCCCTCCTATATATTGATTCGGTCAGTAGTCAGTTGTCTCTTATCTCGGACTATCTAGAGGATAGCCTCACGATCCTTACCGACAGTATTGAAAACGGAGGGCTTTTAGAAACTGAGCAGCTCCTGATTAATGATCAAATCATTTGGGTCGACAGCCTGATCTTCCTCAATGAAGAACATGATGCGTATTATTTAGCTGAAATTGATGCCTTTACCGAAATGCAAACGGCTCTGAATAGTGGTAATGTTATGGTAGATACTGTGTTCAACTTATTCAATGATCAATATCAAGTCTTGGAGGAAATGGCCCCTCAATATAACATTCCTTTGAACTATAATGATAGCCTTTCTTCTTTTGGATTCAGTATTGATGGCCATCTTTATTTTATTAACTTAAAGCATACCAACGAATTGGTGATCGATGTGCGAGGCAAGGCAAGGGTTTCCCTATCCCAAATCGATACGGTAACGTCCGCACACAATTTTGCGACTATAATTATTCAATGTGAAAATTCATCCTGCAAAGCAAATGAAACTGTATTTACCTGTTATTATTAGTCTGCTCTGTATCAACATGGCTACTGCCCAAGGGGATAGTCTTTTGATCCAAAAGAGGAGATTTCAACCTAGAATATATTGGGATTATGGTCAAACATTAATGCTCTGGCAAGAGCGTAATCAGAGACATGAAGGAGGTCTTGAATGGCTCCTGTTTGATAAGGTTCAAATTTTCGCGGAAGCCGGGCATATGAAAATTGCTCCTAATAATCTTTATAAAAACATAGACTATCAAAGTCAAGGTAATTTTTATAGGTTAGGAATGGGATATTTAGCTTATCTGGATGAGGTCAACCGATTGGGTTTGGGTGTAAGATTCGCTCAGTCAAGCTTCAAAGATCAAGGGGTTGTTTTTATAAACTCTGAAACCATTAATAGCCCACTGAGAGATGATTTTAAAAGATCTGACCTCCAGGCAACTTGGATGGAAATCGTTTTGAATTCTGAAAAACAATTAAAACTGAGGAAAGACGCCCCTGCGTCTTATTGGAACAAACTCTTTTCAATTGGGCTCATGATACGATACAAAATGCTCATGGACTATCCCAGTTATCAACCCATCGAAGTTTTCAGTATACCCGGTTATGGCAGACTGACCAACAAAAGAAACCTCGGTTTCAATCTGTTTTTAAAAATAAATATTTAGAAATTCCAGTCCGTATTCATCTCATCAATAGCCTCATAAGAGGTCAAGTCAAACTGACAGGGGACGATACTGATGTAGTTGTTTTTTATGGCCCACTCATCGTGATCTTGACCCGGATCGTTGTTGATTAGGTTACCCACCATCCAATAATAATCTCTCCCATAGGGATCGACGCGTAGATCAAAATCTTCTTGCCATCGGGTATCCGCCTGACGGCAAATTTTTATTCCTTTGATTTCCTGATGACTGATGGCAGGGATGTTCACATTAAGGGCCGTGTTTTTAGGTAATCCCTTGCTTAGCACTTCTTTTACAATTTTAGTAATGAACGGCACTCCATGGGAAAAATTACCCTTGGGATCATAGTCACACAATGAAAACCCTATCGCAGGTGTCCCTTCAATTGCCGCTTCAATCGCAGCACCCATGGTACCCGAGTATAAAACGCTGATCGAAGTATTGCTTCCATGATTGATGCCACTGACTACTAGGTCTACGTGCCTTGCCTTCAAAATTTGATGTTTGGCTAGTTTTACACAATCAGCAGGTGTTCCACTGCATTCATAGGCTTCAATATTTTTGAAAATTCGGTTTTTTTTTATCCTCAACGTATCGCCAACTGTAATGGCATGACCCTTACCTGATTGGGGACTATCTGGAGCGACTACAACGATTTCTCCTAAATCCTTGACCGCGGAAACTAATTCAAATATTCCTTTTGAAGTGATCCCGTCATCATTGGTGACAAGAATTAATGGTTTTTTCATAATTAAATAGAATTGTAAAAGGCAATGATTCTGACCAAATCCCTAAGTTCATCGGTTTTTAACCTATTGCTTTTAATAAAGGTTTGAAGTTCATTTTTCTTTTTGGCTAAAATCCTTAGAAGTTCCTTCTTTGATCCACTAAACTGGGTGAGTTTGCCTACCTTGGTGAGAAAAAAATAGTCATATCTCACTGAAGGTTGAGAAACAATGGGTAGGCCATAGCCGTAGCCCAAGCTCGAGGTTTCTAGAACAATTTTCTCACGAGAAAGCAAGGATAAAACGCCTTCATATTGAAGCTCAAATAATATAGGTGTAGCATAATTAGCTGCATTTTTATAAGAGATTGTATAGAATTCACGATAGCTTTTGTAAACCTTATCATAAATTTCAAAATATATCAATTTATGACTTGAAAAGGCAATCACTGATTCGTTTTTAACCAAAGTGACCATATTGGTTGGGAAATCATACTTGATTTCACCGGAAATCGTATCTTGATCCGTGGTCACTACAATCCCGTTGTGCCACTCATTGGATGAAATCTGGCACAAAGACCACGTAGTTGTTAAGAGAAAAGCTAAACCAAAAATAATGCGCATACTATTTCAATATATCATGTCCCATACGATCTCGCTTGGTTTCTAAATATTTTTTATTGTGTACATTGGGATCCACTTCAATAGAAATATTTTCTACTATTTCTAAACCATATCCAATCAATCCCACCCGCTTTTTAGGATTATTAGTAATGAGCTTAAGCTTTGCAATACCCATGTCTCTGATAATTTGTGCTCCCACACCATAATCTCTTTGGTCTCCTTTAAAGCCTAAGTGTTCATTAGCCTCGACCGTATCCATGCCGCTTTCTTGAAGCTTATAAGCTTTCAGCTTATTGATCAGACCAATACCTCTACCTTCTTGATTCATATAAACTACGGCTCCTTTACCTTCCTTTTCAACCATTCTTAAGGCGCTGTGAAGTTGCGTACCGCAGTCGCATCTACAAGATCCAAAAATATCACCCGTAACACAAGATGAGTGGACCCTGACCAACACAGGCTCATCAACCGTCCAAGTGCCTTTGTAGAGTACCAAATGATCGTCTCCTGTATTGGTTTGACGGTAAGCTTTGAGCTTAAAGTCACCAAAATCCGTTGGTAGATCTACTATAATTTGCTCCTCAATAAGCGATTCATTACTTAAACGATAAGCAATGAGATCATCTATTGAAACCAATTTTAATTTGAACTTATCCGCAATAATCCTCAAATCTGGCAGCCGTGCCATGGTCCCATCTTCTTTAAGCACTTCTATCAGAACACCTGCGGGTGTTAGCCCTGCTAAGCGCGCAAAATCTATGGCTGCTTCGGTATGCCCTGCTCTTCTTAAAACACCCCCCTCTTTGGCTTTTAAAGGAAAAATATGGCCGGGCCTTCCCAGATCATTGGGTTTGGTAGTAGGATCCGCCAATGCTCTAATGGTCAGTGCTCGATCTGAAGTGGAAATTCCCGTACTCGTAGCTTCACTGTTTAAGTCAACACTTACTGTGAAAGGGGTCTCATGGAGGGCCGTATTCTTGCCAACCATCAGATCAAGTTGGAGCTCATCACACCTGGCTTCGACCAAGGGTGCACATAATAAACCCCGCCCTTCTCTTGCCATAAAATTGACGATTTCAGGAGTAATTTTCTCTGCTGCACAAATAAAATCTCCTTCATTCTCACGATCTTCATCATCTACAACTACTATGACTTCACCATTTCTTATGGCGGCTATGGCTTCCTTGATTGAATCAAGTTTAATCTGTTCTTTCATATTCAACTTTTAACCCTATAGTAACAATTATTTTACGGTTACGTTCCCTATAATTTTAGCGATTTCCATTTCGGTTTGCTTCAACTCACTAATTTCATCTAATAAAGCATCTACCTCACCTTCTATAGCCGTTTTTAATTTTTCGTTTTGAACCTCAATGAGATGTTGTATAACCCTAAATTTGAGGCGTAAAATATTTGAATAAGTGAGGTCTTTAATGAAATTTTCTTCCAAGGGTACCTCAATAT
>TARA_B110000027_G_C16122159_1_pt1 | contig 10456 bp, 8 predicted proteins | sample TARA_B110000027 | Tara Oceans TARA_B110000027 (sample SAMEA4397101) | marine metagenome | biome: Polar Biome; feature: [SRF] surface water layer (ENVO:00010504); material: water (ENVO:00002006), including particulate matter (ENVO:01000060) such as... | depth 5 m
TCCTCTAGAGCCTATAATAATTTTTCTATTTTTCATTTAATTGATTTATGTTTCATAATTATATTGAAAATAAACAAAGTATGCCAACAATTTTATCAAGTATTATTTCAAGCTAGCTAGATGTTCATAAAAAATTTGGCAGAGTTGTACTCGAACTTGCTTCAATATCTCATTATCACATAGTATGAACATTGATTAGAATTTAAGATTCATTTATAATTTTTAGATATATAGTTTTTAAAAATAAGAAAAAACTATGATAGTAATAATTTTATGTATAACTCTATGTATAATTCTAACATTACTAATTTTTTAAAAAGATATAAAATTTCAATTTCATTTTTAATTTTACTAACAATTCAATTTAATTATTTAACTGATCTTAATGGACTTCCAATAAAAGAAGGGTCTGAAACAATTTTATTGATATTTTTCTTTCCATTATTAATTTGTTTTGAAAAATTTAATGTTTTTAATAATAAGTTATTTTATTTACTAATTTTTTTGATATCTTTTAAATTAATTTTAAATAGTCCTTTAGAATCTGGAGTTGCACATAAATTTAATAGATACAACCAACAAAATATAAATAATAATAATTATATAAAAACGTTTGATTCTATTTGGTATAAAAAATATTCTGCCATTCAAAAGAATAGTTGGTTAAATAAAAAAATGTTTCCAATAGACTGGACATTTAGACATTCTTTAAATAAAAAAAATGAGATTGAATACTTTTGGGATCCCAAGAAAGATAATTATAACAATCAACAATTTAAATTTTATTCAAGTTTTTATTTATATTTAGAAGCAGATCAATATTTTCAAATTAAAACAAGGGGATTAAATAAAGGATTTATAAGTTATTCTAATTTAAAGGAGAATTCTAATGCAGAATTGAAATTAGAAAATTTTAATAAAAAAATTTTTTTAAAAAAAGGTATTTATTTATTTAATACAGAATCTATTTTCAGTGGTGCTGAATGGTCCTTTCAACCTGAAATTTATAACAAAAATAATTTTATTTCTGCAATTAAAAATGGTAATATTTTTTTACCTAATGAAAATTATCAAAATTTTCAAAATATAAAATTTTATAAAAATGTAAGTATAATTTTTAAATTTATTTTTTGGGTAACGGTTATTTGTTTTCTTATAAATATAATTAGAGAAACTCCCCTAAGAATAAGAATTAATTCAATTTTATTTCTTTTAATTTCTTTATTAAGTTTTTCATTTTTTAATATATTTTTTTTTCCTTTAATTAATTTTAATACTAGTTATTTGTTTAGTTTTTATCTAGGACCTTCAATTCTACTTTACTATTGCTTTATTCATCACAAATGTTTTTTATTAAATAAATTAATTCCAATTAATAAGTTAGAATTAAATCAATCAAGAAATTGTTTTCTATCTATATTCCCAACAATACTAATCTATTTTGGATTGATTTATTTTGATAAAATAAACACTTTTAGTTGGTATTCAGCAAACGATGACTGGGAAGTTTTTAGAGTTTTTGCAAGAGAAATTGCTGTAGATAATATTTGGGTAAGTCCTGTTGAATCTTCATATTTAAGATACAGACCTGGCATTAGATACTTTTTTGCTTTCTGTCATACCCTATTTGGTAAGTCTAATTTTATTGATAGCATGCTTGAAATTTATGCAATTTTATTTACTTCTTTTTTTGTTTTTAAAATTTGTAATCAACTTAAACTTAAAGATAATTTACCTTTACTTTGTGGTTTCTTATTGCTTAGTTTTTATTTTTCTGGCAGTTACAGGTGGTTGATTGGCAGAGGACTTTCAGAATTTTATGGTGTTTTTTGTTTTTTTTTAGTTTTTTACTTATTACTTCATGTTAAAAAAAATTGTGTTAATTTTTTCTTGATAGGTTTGCTTGCAGGTCTAACTTCCTGGATTAGAGAAGAATATTTACTAACTCTTGGTAGTCTTATTTTTTATCAATTTCATAATATTTTAATAAAAAAATTTTCTATTAAATATTATTTAAGTCTTTTATTTACGAAAGAAAATATTCTTTATCTTGTTTCGTTACTTTTGGTGTTTATGTGTATTTTTCTAAAAGTCTATATTAATTTTGGAGAAGTTTCTGTACACGAACTAACAGATAAGATGAGCATTTTATATGTTGATATAGAGTTTAATACTTGGGATCCTTTTTATCGTATGCTTTCAGGTTCAGATATTAAAGAATCACCCAGATTTGTATCTTTATTTTTATTTTTTGGTACTTTTTTTGCATTCTTTAATTTTTTTAAATATTTTATTGGAAAAAATAAGCTAATTTTTTTAGCTATTGCTCTTTCTTTTATTGGTATTCTTGCTCCGTATATATTTATACATAATTTGGCTTATGCCCCGAGATATACAATAATTTTTTTGCCTTTTTGTCTAATTTCTGTATTTATGAGCCTAGAAATGTATTGTAAAATTAACAACAATTATAAAAATAAATTTTTATGGCGAAACTAGACGGTTATAACTATCTTAAAAATCTTACCGATTGGGTTGATAAAAAAGATATTTTTAACAAAGATAAAAAATTTGTGTGGCCAAGACAGATGGAAATTCACTTACCTTCCAATAAAGAAATAGCTTGTGATTTTGCTTGTTATTATTGCCAAGGAAGTAAGCTCGACATGTCACTTGGCTTTGATGAAAAAAAAGCATTAAAATTAATGGAAGAAATAGGTCCAGATAAATTTGAATATTATGTATATGGTGGAGCTTATACAGAGCCTTTATTGAACCCATATTTTATGGACTTTATTAGACTTACCAAAAAAAATAATGCTTATTTTGGTATTCATACCAATGGATCACAACTGGTTAAGTTGCATGAAAAAAATGAATTTTGTACAGAGCTTGTAAGTTTAATGGAAAATGAAAAAGATTATATTTCAATAAGCTTAGATGGCGGCACTCCCAAAAGTCACAGTAAAACAAAAAATATTAAATATGATGCTTGGACTGATATTATAAAAGGAATTCAAATTCTAGTTGATGAAAGAAAAAGGCTAAACTCAAAAGGAACTATAAGGGTTGCTTACCTTCTCAATAAATGGAATTCGAGTGAAAAGGAGTTAAAAAATTTTATCAACATAATGAAAGAAACAAAAGTTGATTCATTGCGGTTTTCTATACCCTATGCACAATATGGTAATGAAGTAAAAAATGTACAAAACTATAAACGTAATGTTGAAAACAAAGAACATGAAAAGTTTACAAAACTTTTAGAAAAATACACATCAAAAGATAAAAATGAAAAACCTTATGTTTTTTATTTTGCACCTGTTAATCAAGATATAGATAGAATGAGGGACGATAATTACAAACAATGCACTTATACTTATTATCAAACTACAATGGGTTCTAGCGGTCATATTTATAGATGCTCAAGTATAGCAACACCAAGTTTTGACTATGGTATATTGGGTTCTCAACCAGAAACTGTTGAAGAGTTTAAAGAAATGATTAGAGAATCTCATGATCCAAAATTTAACTGCCAAACATGTATTAATTCTACAGCAAGATGTAACCGAATAGCCTTAGAAATAAATACTGAGTGGAACAAGGAAGTTTATCCTAATAATAAAATTGCAATAGAGGAGCCAACAAATTATGTGGGACCCAAAAATAAAGCACTAGGAAAACATATTTATTCAAATATTGAAAAAAGATGGGACAAGTCCACACACACTAATATGATAAAAGAGCAAAAAAAGACAAACGAAATAACTAAAGTTTAATATAGTAAGTTGAAAGTTAAAATTACTTCTTTAATTGGGATAGGTTACTGGGGTAAAATTCATCTTAAATATTTACAAAAAGTAGAAAATATCTCAATAAAAAGTATTTTTTATAAAAAAAATAATAAAATATTAAATAATAAATCATTAAAAAAATTTAATTTAACTAATAAAATTAATGAAATATTACATGACAATACTATAAAATTTATTGATATAGTAACCCCTATTCAAACACATGCAAATATAGTTATTAAATTTTTAAGAAAAGATAAAAAAATATTAGTGGAGAAGCCACTTCTAATGAATAAAAACCAAGAAAATTCTATAAATCATCTTGTAAAAAAATCTAATAAACTAGTCGTATCATATCCATATTGTTTTTCAAAAAGTTTAGATTTAGCCAAAAAAATAATTGATTCTAAAAAATTAGGAAAAATTATATATATAGAGTCAACCATTCAACAGTGTGGTCGTTTTATGAAGTATGGCGTAAATCATTTATTAGCACCACATGCCATTAGCGCAATGTCAGTTTTTTTTAATTTAAAAAATATTAATTTCAATATTAAAAAAATTATTCAGAATAATAATAAATGTGAAACATCAATAATACTTTGTGAAAAGAATAAAAAATTAATTGGCGTTATTAATCTTTCGCTAAATTATGCAAATACCCATAATAAGAAAATTTTTACAATATATTGTGATAAAGGTTTGATTGTTTGTGATTTAAATAGCAAAAAGCATACAATTATCTCATATACATATAAAAGAGTTCAAAAAAAAAATTATGAAGTTGCTGATGTAGCTATACACAAAAAAAGTTTTTTTGATGAAAAAAATAATATGAGATTTGTTATAGAGAATTTTTATTCAAAAAAAAATAATTCTAAAAATTTTGATATAACAAAAAAAATTAATTATATTTTAAAAAATGGATAATATCAAAATAGAGATATCAATAGTGATTCCTGCATATAATGAGGATAAAAACTTAGAAGATTTGATGGAAAAAATTGATACAACTTTTTCAAACAGTTTTTATTTAAATCAATATGAAGTTATTATTATCAATGATGGATCTACAGACGATAGTGAAAATATTGGAAAAAAATTATCCAAAAAATATAATAAATTAACTTTCATAAATTTGAAAGAAAACGTTAGCAAAGCATATTCATTGGATACAGGTATTTATTATTCAAAAGGAAACATAATTGCAACAATGGACGCAGATATGCAATACAATCCTGATGATTTAATAAAGATGATCAATCTAATTTATGAGGGCGCCGATATAGTCAATGGCAAGAGAGAGAACAGAAAAGATACTTTAATTATTAAATCTTTTTCTAAAATATATAATTTTATACTTAGATCTGTTTTTAATATGGAGTTAGGAGATTTTTTTTGTGGGATTAAGGTTTTTAAAAAAAAAATATATGATTTGATGGAATACAGCGGTTTGGCAAGATTTGTAATCTTTTTTTCAAAAAAATATAAATTTAATATAAACGAAATTGAAATTCAACATTCACTAAGAACCAAAGGTAAGACCGCATACTCTTTTATTGATAGAATAGTTTTATCTATAAAGGACATTTTTACCTTGTTTATATGCATAAAACTTGAAAGAAATGGTTTTTATCAAGTCAAGCAAGTAATTTTTTCTATTTACTTTTTTTTAACTTTATTTTTTATTTTTGCAAAAATTTTCTTTAATGTTTTAAATGATACATACTTCTACTATTTCATATCTAGTTTCTCCATTTTTTTTATTATAGGTTTAATAATTGAAACATTTTTAAAGTCAAAAGAGAGAGATACATTTAATTTAAAAAAAAATATTAAGTCAATTATTGATAACAAGAAATTGTAAAATTTTGTAAATGATTTTATGCGCAACCAACCTTAGTTATCAGAAATTAAGTTTTTTAAGTTTTTTAAAAAAAATAAGTAAATGTGGTTTTAAAAATATTGAAATAGCTCCAACACTAATATTCAAAAATTTGTATAGTAAAAAAAATATTTTAATACTAAAAAAAAAACTTACGGAAAATAATATTAATATTATATCATTACAATCACTTTTTTTTAATTCAAGAAAAATTGATATTAAAAATAAAGATGATTTTTATTATCTTGTTAATCATTTTAGTAAAATTATAGAAATTGCAAATAAATTAAAGATTAAAAACCTATCTCTAGGCTCGTGCCCCTCAAGATATTTTAATATCGATAGAATACTTTTGTATAAATTTAATTTTAAATTACTTAAAAAATTTTCTGAAATAGCTTTTAAAAAAAATATAGAAATTAATTTAGAACCCGTTAGCTTTAAATATGGCTCCTCTTTTCTTAATACACCTAATGAAGTTCTGTTGTTTATTAAGAAAATTAAAAAAAAAAACATTAAACTTTTATTAGATACAGGCAACTGCAAATTCGAAAAAGTTAATTATAAAGATTTTTATCTAAAAAATAAAAAATATATAGGTCATATACAAATAAGTGATATTGATCTTAATAATTTAAATATCAATTCTTTAAAAAAAGAACTAAAGTTTTTTAATGATAATAATTTTAATAAAACTATCACTATTGAATATTTTTCAAAAAATGGAAAAAGAATTAAAGCACTATCTAAGACTATTAAACCTTATATTTAAGAAATCATGTGTGGTTTAATTGGTTCAGTAAATTTAAATTTAAATTTAGAAGAAAAAAATGCTGCCCTAAATTTATTAAATCATAGAGGTCCCGATAGTAAAAATTTTTATATAAATAATACCAGTAAATACTCACTTTTTTTTGGTCATAACAGGTTGGAAATTTTAGATATTGAGAAAGGCAACCAGCCTATGATTTCTTTAGATGGTCAATATATCATCATATTTAACGGTGAAATTTATAATTTTAAAGAGTTAAGATCTAAGCTTGAATTGCTAGGACATAAATTTTTTACAGATCATTCTGATACTGAGGTATTAATCAATGGATACAAAGAATGGGGAAAAAATTTACCGTTGCATCTAAATGGTATGTGGGCTTTTGCTATTTATGATAAGAAAAATAATAATATTTTTTTAAGTAGAGATAGGTTTGGTGAAAAACCATTATTCTACTACTTAAAAAATAATGTATTTATTTTTGGTTCAGAGTTATCTTCTATAACAAAACTAAAAAATAAAGATTTCAATCTTAATACACTAAATCTAAAAAAATATTGTGCATATGGCTATTTTCCCCTTCATTTAACACCTTATAAAGATATTTATAAATTACAAGGTGGCTACAATTTATTAATAGATCTAAACAAAATGAGTCTAAATATATTTAAGTATTGGGATTACTTAATCGAGCCCGATTTTTCAAAAAGTGAAAATGAGTGGTCTGAAATTATTTCTGATTCTCTTGAACAATCAGTAAAAAAACGATTAGTTGCTGATGTTCCAGTTGGTGTTTTTTTGAGTGGTGGTTTAGATTCTTCCATCGTAGCTTTATTAGCTCAAAATCACTCAAAAAATAGAATAAATACATTCTCTATAAACTTTTCTGAAGACTCATTTGATGAGTCTAAATATTCTAATTTTTTTTCAAAAAAAATTAATTCTTTACATCACCATAAGACTATCGATTCAAATAATATTAAAAATATTTGTAAAGAGCTATTTGCTAAAATTGACGAACCTTTAAGTGATAGTTCTTTAATTTCATACTACTTACTTTGTAAATTTTCTCAAAAAAAAATTAAAGTAGCTTTAGGTGGTGATGCAGCAGATGAACTGTTTGCTGGATATGATACTTTTAAAGCTGTTAAATATGCAAATATTATGAAAATTTTAAAAATAAATAATACAAACCCTCTTTTAAAATTTTTTATTTCAAAAATGCCAACCAATTATGGGAATATGAATTTTAAATTTAAACTTGATAGGTTCTTTAGATTTAATGGTAAAAATTTGAATACTTCGCACGGTCAATGGCTATCTCCACTAGACTCAAATGAAATTACTGAACTCTTTAATGAAGAAACTTCAGATGAAGAACTTTTTTCTGAAGCCATTGATTTGTGGAAGAACAACAATTATTCTAACAATATCGATAAAAGTCTTGAATTTTATAGTAAATTATTTTTGCAGGATCAAATCCTAGTCAAAACAGATAGACTGAGCATGATGCACGGTCTTGAAGTTAGATCACCATTTTTAGACTATGAACTTACTGATGTCATTAGAAAAATTCCAAGTCACTTAAAATTAAATAAGAATATTTCTAAATACATTTTAAAGAAAACATACGAAAAGCACTTAGGGAAGAATTTCACATATAGGAAAAAAATGGGGTTTACAGCACCCATTTCTAAATGGCTGATGAATTATGATAGCTATTTTCAAATAAAATCTAACTATCTAAAAAATAAAAATGATTTTTATAATTTAAAGCTAGATGAGCATAGGTCTTTCAAAAAAGAAAATAGAGTCCTTTTGTGGAATATTATGAACCTAGATAACTTTTTATTAAAAAACAATTTTTAAATAATTAACAATGATTAAAACAGAATATAAAAAAGTTAATAATTGGAGTAAAACGAAATCTTATAACACTGAAGTTTTATCTCCTACAACTTATGAAGATTTAAAATTTATAATTAAAAATAATAAACATAAATCTTCTTTTTCTTTTAAAGCTGGTGGATGCTCTTATGGTGATTGTTTTCTAAATGAAAAAGGTAAATTAGTTGATTTAATAAACTTTAATAAAATAATAAATTTAGATTTAGAGAATGAATCATTGGTAGTTCAATGTGGGGCCAAAGTTGAGGATGTATTGAACCATATATTACCTAAAGGTTACTATATAAATTCAATACCAGGAGCAAATAACGCCACAATAGGTGGCTGTATCAATTCTAATGTGCACGGCAAAGATTCATTTAATTGTGGTGTTTTTTCAAATAATATAATTTCTCTTAAAGTGATTGATAGTTTTGGTGAGATATTAAACCTTAATAAAGAAGATGAGAATTTTTTTTATGCCCTAGGAACATATGGCCTTAATTTTATAGTTTTAGAGGCAAAACTAAGTTTAAATAAAATTCCCTCGACAATGATGGATGTTGATACGAAAAAATTTCATAATTATAATGAAATGATAAACTTATTTTTGAAATATGAGAAAGATGGTGCTGATATGCTTGGTGCATGGGTAGATCATTTCAATAATAATGGCAGGGGTATATTCAAGGCTGCTAGCTGGAATAAAAAAAAAAAATTACAATCATTTAAAAAAATTGATTTTCCAATTGGCATTTTAAAAAGAGCTTATATTAATATGATTTATCCAATTATTAGATTTTTTATAGTTAGTAGACCCATAATAAAAATTTGTAATTTAGTACTTTTTAAAATATCGAGGCCTAAAAAACAAATTTTAAATTATAGTGATTTCTATTTTCCTCAGCAAAAATTTTTACCTGAAGAATCAAAACTGTTTGATCGCGGCAAAGTTAATATTCAAATACTTATGCCAGATAAAAAAGTTGAGATGACTCTAAAGTCAATATCATTAATATGTATTAAATTTAGAATGGAGTCTTGGTGGATGGGAATTAAAAAACATAAAAAAAATGATTTTATTTTTAATTTTGCGATTGACGGTTATGATATTACTTTACAGTGGTCTAAAAAGTATACAGAAAGACCATCGTTTGCTCTTTTTTATGATGAATTGATGGAATTAATAATCAAAAATGATTGTCTTATCTATCTTACTCAAGATATTTTGTTAAAAAAAAATAATTTTAGAAATATCTATAAAAATTATAAAGTTTTTAGTACTGTAAAAAATGAACTAGATCCAAACCTTATTTTTAGGAATAATCTTTATGACAGACTTTTTAAATAAAATACCTATATATTAAATCTATTAAAAAAAAATTTTTTAATATTAAAAGGAATTAAATTTAAAATTATTTTAATAAAGAACCAATAAAAAGGCACATAGTAAATTCCATTTAGTTTGTTCAAATTTTTTTTTAAATAAATGGCAATTTGATCTGGATTTTTTTTAGGTAAAATTGTATTAAATTTTTTATTCATATTTGTGTCCATAAACCCTAAAATGAGATTAGCCACTCTAAAGCTTTTTTTTTCTAAATCTGCATAGCTTCTTAAACTATTAAAATAACTATTAAGTGCACTCTTTGCTGCACAATATAGCACCTGTTTGCTTCTTGGTAAAAAGGTTGTGACACTTGAACAAAAGCAAATTAATGAAGAGCTTTTCAAATTACAATTTTTTAAAAAAAATTCATTTATCTTTACTATTGATAAAAAATTTGTGTTAATAATCTTTTCTTTATCTTCATCACTAATATTAAACCTGTCCTCGATTAAAGACAGACCAACTGTATAGAAAATTGCTTCTATTTCCTCATCTTTTAAAATTTTTCCTATTTTAGAATAATCAAAATTATTAATATCACACTCAATATGAAAATGATTTTCACTTTCTACTTTTGTTGATGTTCTCGAAACCAATAATAACCTCTTATCAGCAAACATTTTATGAATTGATTTTCCTAAGCCTTTTGATGATCCAATTATAATTATCATTAGAAATATTTTATTTAATTTAATAACAGATCAAAAAACTATGGCTATAAAAAAAATTGG
>TARA_B110000027_G_scaffold134262_1_pt1 | contig 10410 bp, 9 predicted proteins | sample TARA_B110000027 | Tara Oceans TARA_B110000027 (sample SAMEA4397101) | marine metagenome | biome: Polar Biome; feature: [SRF] surface water layer (ENVO:00010504); material: water (ENVO:00002006), including particulate matter (ENVO:01000060) such as... | depth 5 m
GCAGGTGCGGGAAGTAGATTTATAAATGCAGGGTATTCATTTCCTAAGCCATTAATTGAGGTAAAAGGTAAACCAATGATACAAGTTGTTGTAGAAAACTTAAACATAGATGCAAATTATATCTATGTTGTTCAAAAGTCACATAGAGAGAAGTTTAATTTAGATACACTGCTTAATTTAATTACACCAAATTGTACTATAGTTCAGGTTGAGAGTCTTACTGAGGGAGCAGCATGTACAGCTTTGTTGGCTAAAAAATTTATAAATAATGGTGATCCGTTGTTTTTTGCGAATTCAGATCAATTTGTTGAATGGGATTCAAATGAGTTTTTTTACAAAATGAATGAAAACGATTGTGATGGTGGTATCCCTGTTTTTCATAGTAGTCACCCAAAATGGAGTTTCGCTAAAATAGACAGTGATGGCTTTGTAATTGAAGTTCAAGAAAAAAATCCAATATCAAATTTAGCAACAATTGGGTTTTATTATTGGAAAAAAGGGTCAGATTTTGTTAAATATGCGGAGGAAATGATAAATCAAGATATAAGGATTAATGGTGAGTTTTACGTTTGTCCAGTTTATAATAATGCAATTAATGACAATAAAAAAATCAGAACATTTAACACCCCAAAAATGTGGGGTTTAGGTACGCCAGAAGATTTGAATTATTTTTTAAAACATTATAATAACTAAAATGAGATTTATAAGTCATAGAGGTAATTTAGATGGATCAAATCCGGATTTAGAAAATCATCCAGATTATATCATTGAGTCAATAAATAAAGGTTATGATTGTGAAATAGATGTTTGGTACATTGATGATGTTTTATTTTTAGGACATGACAGTGCGCAATATAAAATAGAACTATCATTTTTAAACTCTATTAAATCTAATCTTTGGATTCATTGTAAAAATATAGATGCTGTTCTTTTTTTTAGATTAAAAGACTTTAATTTTTTTTGGCATGAAAAGGATAAAGTTACTTTGACTTCAAACAAAAATATTTGGGCTTTTCCGGGGAACCAACCTATTGATAAAAGCATTGCAGTTATGCCTGAAATTTTTAACGAGAATAATTTAAATAAATGCCTCGGTATTTGTTCAGATTATATTTTAAAATATAAAAAAGAATATGAAAAAATTTAATTTAAAAGATATGATTGGTGGTTGGTTTGTGGGAGATTTTGAGCCAACTATTATAAAAACGGATAAAGCCGAAGTTGCTATTAAAAAATACAAAAAAGGGCATTATGAAAAATTGCATCATCACAAGTTAGCAGATGAGGTTACCGTTTTAGTTTCAGGAAAGGCAAAAATGAATGATGAAATTGTATTTTCAAATGATATTATATTGATAGAAAAAAATGAAAATACGGATTTTACAGCATTAGAAGATTGTGTCACTGTTGTATTTAAGACAGGATCATTTGAGAACGATAAGTATATTGATTAATTGAATATTTTGTAAAGTATGATTCCAAATAAAAACATGCGTATTGCCATTCATAATTTGCATGAGATACCAAACCTATTTGACCAAGGCATCCATAATTACACATTAGATTTGCTTAAAAACGGTCATGTAAAGTATCTCTACTTTGATCTAAGTAGACGTCACATCAGTATAAACACAATATTTCAGATTTATTTCATAATTCGAAGTGCTGACAAAATTAATTCTTGGAAAATACCTTGGAAAAACATTAAATTTATTTTTAGTATTTCAGAATTGAATAAAAAATGTGATGTTTTATTGAATTTTAATTCTCACTTGGGTAAGACACAATTTAATCAAAGATTGAAAAGATTTGATGGATTAAAAATTTATCATGTAAATGATTATTTCTGGAACCAACCAGGATCGGAATTAAATAAAATGCTTGAAAGTATTGGTGTCGATTATTTAATGGGATATGCATCCCATGACAAACATTGTAAGTATTTCCAGAAAACTTTTAAGAATTATATTGGGAAAGTAATTCCTGTTCCTTTTGGCTACTCAGAACGATTTATTTCTAGCGTTCCTTTTTCTGAAAGAAAAAATAAGGCGGTAGCACTTGGTTCAGTTAATCCTTTAAGACCATTGGACTCTCCTGTGTATAATTTTATAGAGTCTGCCGACTTCTTCCCTGATGAATGTTGGTTCCACAAATTTAGAAGAGACATAGTCCTTAATAAAGAAGCTCTTAGTGATCACATTGATTCGATGCTTCCAGAATTCCCGTTGATTAAAGATTTTAAATATAATTTAGTCAATAAATTTAATGATTATAAATTATTTCTTTCATGTGAAAGCATCCTTAATTTTCCACCTGCAAAATATTTTGAAGGCCCGGCTAGTGGTAGTGTGCTAGTTTGCGCAGATCACGATTGTAATAAAGATTTAGGATTTGTTGATGGGGAGAATTGTATAATGTATAATATGTACGATATCGATAATTTAATTGAGAAGCTTAAATTTTACTCAGAGAACACTATACTATTAAATGAAATTCAGCAGAATGGCACTTCATTTGTCCGAAAGAATTATTCACATAAACAGGTTGCATTTAATTTAATCAAAACAATCAATAATTTATAAAATGAACAAGATGATTTTAAAAAAAATTCTAAACAAACTTTCATATACATTACGTTCTATTCAATTCAGTTACTATAAAAGAAAAAGAAAAAAATATATAGCAGCAATAAACATTCGGGATATAAAAAAACAAATTGTAACATTGAATTCTGAATATGATTATTTCTTTCACTTTTTTTGGAATTTATCGCCTGATTGGCTAAAGAATCATCGAAAATATTTTTCACTAGAACAAAGGGCATTTGGTGAAGATGCATTTCATGCCATGTGGCACCTCCTTTTTAAAGAATATAAACCCGAAAAAGTTCTTGAAATCGGAGTATACAGAGGATCTACACTATCTCTTTTTGCATTATTAGCGCAGAAACATAATCTTAATACAGAAGTGCATGGCATAAGTCCTTTCTCACCTGCTGGAGATTCTGTTTCAACTTATCTTACAGAGCTAGATTATTATGAAGATGTAAAGAGGAACTTCTCTTTTTTTAACTTAACACCCCCAATACTTCATAAAGGCTTCTCGAACGATCCCGAAATGTTGAAGATAATTAAGTCTCAAGCTTGGGATTTAATATTTATTGATGGAAACCATGATTATGAAATAGTTAAGCAAGATTTCATTGTTTGCTCTCAAAATATAAAATCAGGAGGATTAATTGTATTGGATGATGCCGCTTTAGGTACAGGGTATAGATCAAGTTTTTACTCCACTTCTGGTCATCTAGGTCCATCAAAAATTGCTTCTGAGATAAAAAAAGATTCTTTTAGAGAAATTTTATCTGTAGGTCACAATCGTGTTTTTGAAAAAATATAAGTTTATAACTTAATTGTTTTATTTATTAGATTTTACTATACTATTTAAATGATATTTTATAAATTATTTCTAATAGAAATTAAATAAAAAGAATTTTTTTTTATGCTATTAATTTATTTAAAAAATGATAATCCCTGCATTGTTTTATGTTAAAAATTTTTAGCATTACCTATTTGTTTACATTTGCAACGAAATTAAAGAATATCACTTCTTTAATTCGTTTAAAATCCTTTGATAATGGAACAGAAGAAGGTCGTGTAAAAGAGCGGTTACGAAGAGTATATATAGCATCATTAATGTCCGTTATTGCAAGAGGCATAGGTATACTAACGGCAATTGTTTCAGTTCCATTAACAATTAATTACCTTGGTGATGAAAGGTATGGACTTTGGATGACGATTAGTTCAATCCTTGCATTTTTAGGCGTTGCTGATTTAGGAATTGGTCTTGGATTGCAAAATGCAGTTGCAAATTCTCATGGAAAAGATGATCAAAATGCTGCAACCATTTCAATTTCAAGCACTTTTTTTATTTTAACATTTATTGCTGTATTGTTCTTAGTGATATTCTTTTTTCTATATCCATTTATTTCTTGGCAGGTAGTTTACAATATTTCTTCAAGTATGGCAAAAGAGGAAGCAGGACCGGCTACTGCAATGTTAATATCTATCACAATAGTGAATATACCAATTAGTATAGTTCAACGAACTCAATTGGCTTATCAAGAGGGTTTTAAAAATCAAATATGGGCTATTATAGGCTCTCTTTTAGGGTTTTTAAGTCTTTTAATTGCTATTTATTTTAAAGCTGGATTAACATTGCTTGTATTTGCAATTATCGGAGGGCCGGCAATTGCAAGAATAATAAATTGGATACGAGAGTTTGTTTTTCTAAAACCTTGGCTTCTACCTAAGTGGAAATATTTTAATTGGACTATTGGTAAACACATATTTCAAGCGGGTATTTTGTTTTTTATTCTTCAAATATTCGCTTTAATTGGAAATTTTTCAGACAACTTCATAATAGCCCAGACAAAAGGAGTTACAGCTGTTGCGGGTTATTCTATTGTACAAAAACTATTTTCACTTTGTCTAATTGCACAGTATTTTACACAATTTCTTTGGCCTGCATTTTCTGAAGCAATGGCTCGTAAAGAATATAAATGGGTGAAACGAACGTTAACCAGAACCTTGATTATAGGAGTATTAGTAGGTTTCGCTATTGGTATACCACTTCTCATTTTTGGAAAAGATATTATTTTTTATTGGGCGGGTGAATCAATGGTCCCTTCTACTTCACTTTTATTTGGTTTTTTCCTATGGATATTCATGGTTACTTATGGTGGCTCATTATCAACTTTCATTAACATCGGCGAACTACTAAAGAAACAAACTCCTTTCCATGTTCTGGCATCCATTATTGTTCTAATACTAAAAATAGTGTTTATAAAAAAAATTGGTATTGAGGGAGTTATATACGCGTCGGTTATTGGATATACCCTCTTTCATTTAATTCCTTTAACTATTATTGCATATTCTAACTTAAATAAAAAAATTAGAGAGCAGAAAGAAACTAAATAAAAAATTAATATTAATTAAAAGAATATAGAATGAGTAATTTACAATTAATAAACAAACTCCATTTTGTATATGCCACACCGTTTAAGGTAACTTCTTTATTTCAGCGAATAATTAGAAAGGTAAGGTTTGAACTGAATAAAGGTAAGTGGTCTATAGGCTTAATAGGAGATCGGTATCCTGATGAAGAAAAGATGTCTAAATGGCCGATTCAGTCACCATATGAAAACACAAAAAATATTTACACATCTTTATCTCAAAATTTTGATACAAAACTATATCATTTATCTGAAAATGTTAAGATAAAATTTAATGAAAATGATATTTTTTTAGGCCATCCATTTTTCCCTTATGAACTTAATGGGAAAGGTGTCACTGAATCTGCAGTACATTCAAAGCAAAGACCCCACACTTTAGCTTTAATATCGCCTTTACATTGTGACACGAGTATTAAAACCACACATATTAATAAAGATTTTTTAGATCATGTGGATAAACTTATGCCAAAAACTGACATACTTTTTGCCATAATGGGTCAATATTGGTGGGACAAATGGAAAGACTCTCAATATTCACATTGGATGCCTAAGATGGTACGTTTAGATATGGCAGTCAATACTGATAGGTATCCAAAGGTTAAGCATAAATTTAACCCTCCCGGAAAAAGGAAAGTGTTATTTATAGGTAAAAATGATCCCATGAAAGGAGTCAATTTTCTAATTAAGCTTGCTAGAGAAATGAATAGTGTTGATTTTGCCTGGATAGGTAGTGGAGCTGAAATTGAAGGGGTAAAGCGCATTAGTGGTTTTAGGCAATTAGATTCTGTTTTTATGAATGAAATTTCTAAAGAGTATGATTTTTTTATTAGTCCCTCAAAAGCAGACCCTAATCCTACTACTATACTTGAAAGTATGGCATGGGGTTTTCCGGTAATATGCACCCCACAATCAGGATATTACGAAACACCCTATTTATTTAATATTTATTCTGATGATATCCCTAGATCTATTGAAACACTGAATAAATTACAGCATTTACCCGAAAATGATCTGATATCTATTTCGCAGAAAGCGAGAGAAGTAGTAGAGAAGGAATATAATTGGGGAAAGTTTACAGCGACAATAATAAATAATTTAAATAAAAACTGATACGAAATTAGCAATTAATATATGAATTTTGATTTACTGAAAGGACTTGTTATATCCAACTTTTTATTAGCTTTTATTATTTTGATAATATGGTGGATTTTATTGATGAAAAATTTCGAGTTTTGTCTTTCTGTTTTAGTAGTAGGATCTTTTATTGCTCAATACACAGAAATTAACCTTATTTTTTGGAATGGAACACTGTTGTTACCGTTTGCTTTAATGACATTATTATCTATTATTCCAAAGTTGTTTAATCTTTTGAGTAATTTTGATTCTTTTACAAAACAGATAATAATTGTCATAACAATCTATTTCTTTTTAATTTTTGTGCGAAACTTCTTTTTATTTGGAGATCCTATTATTATTTTAACAAATTTACTCTTTGACTTTACTAGAATATTTCTCCCTTTTTACGGAGTCTTAATAATACTAAAAAAAAATGGCTCATTATTAAAACATATAAAATATAATGCATATTTAAGCTTGATTATTTGTTTCTGCTACTTAATTGTAATATTTACTAGTAGTTCTATATTTAATGTTAATTCTTTAAGAAATTTAGCGTTTTGGAACATGCCACTTGGAGCGTTTTCTTCCTTAGGTTTGTGGAGTTTGTTTTACCTCTTATCAAAATTGTTATTGGAATATAAAAACAAACGACGTTTATTATTAATAGTATTAATACTTTTACCATTAGCTGTGATTTTATTGAGCCAATCTCGAGGGTTATTGCCCTCAATTATTCTCGGTATATATGCTATTATAGTATTATCGAAAAACAAAATCAAGGGCGTGTTACCTGTATTTATAGGTGTTATAATATTGTTTTTTGTTGCTAATATGGTGAGTTTTAATATAAGTAACGAGGATGTTTCTGTAACAGATATTTATTCAGAGCGTTTTAGTAGTTCATCAAATGGTAATATAATAACAGATGACTCTAGATTTGCTTTATGGCAAAATGCAATTGAATCAATTTTTTCACACCCTTTTGGAGGTGCAAGTATTAAAAGCAAAATAGGGGTTCATAACCTTTACCTTGAAATGCTTATGCAAATTGGTGTATTTGGGCTATTTTACACGATCCTTTTGTTTATTGGCATGCGGAAAGTAATTAAATTTCTTATAAAATTTAAGCTAAGCGTTAGTAATGATTCGCTAATAACTACTGGTTTGGCTCTGGCTGTTCTTTATCATGCAATATTTGGAGGGTTACTAGGTGGAACATTTACTTTTCTGTATTGGTCAATAGCGCTACTTCTTTGTCTGAGAATAGAAGTAATTAAAAGTGATCAATTTCAACAAAACATGCTTAATTGGTATGACTTGAACTAATTAATAAATCATTTATCATGGCTGTCAAAGACCCTTATGTTGTTGTTGTTGATCTTCACTGGAAAGGGCATGTACCACAATATCATAAAATTTTTATTAAGAGTTTTTTAGATCGAGACTTTTGTGTTTTATCAATTACGATAGCTCCTGATGAGATAGAAAAGTGGTCTAAATCTTTAAGCGGAAAAGACCAGAGCAGAATTAAAGCAATTCAATTTGATTCAAAATCAATTCGTAGCGCTAAGTCAGTCAAAATATTATTTTTGTGGTTTTCATCTTTAATAATTACTAAATTAAAATTATTAAGAGTTCCTAAGGCTACTTTTTTTAATAAGGCTTTGGCGGTTTTATTAAATTGGGTAAGTGTTAATTCTCTGATTAAAGAATTTTCACAACTGCATGGTGTAAATCCAAGATTAGTATTTATTGGATATCTAGATTCAGATTTTATTTTTCCAGGGGTTACAGCAAGATTCGTTGATTCTTATTTTCATTACCCATGGTCTGGTGCATACTTTGGTCCTAAATATTTTAGATCAAGCATTCCGAAAGAAAAAAAGAGTTTAGTCGAGAGATACTTACCATCGCATGATATTTTACGTTCCGAAAATCTATCTGCAATTCTTGTTTCAGATAAAGGAGTCGTAAACTCAATGGAAAATTACATGAACAGCCCAGTTTTGTTCTTGCCAGAGTTAATGGAAAAATCATTGCCTAGCGGGGAGTCGAAATTAGCAGGATTGATTAAGAAGAAAGCTGGAAGTAGAAAAATAGTAAGCTTATTGGGAGTTATTGCTGAAAGAAAAGGAATCGAACTATTTGTAGATTCAGCGAATAGATTAGTATTGGAAAATGTTTTTTTTTTAGTTGCAGGTGAAGTATCTAATGAGAAACAAACTGAATATGTACTATCTAAGTTGTTAACGCTACAAGAAAATAGTTACACGCATTTAACAACAATTCAAGGAGATGAATATTTTAATGAATTAATTAAACTAAGTGATATTGTGTTTCTAGGGTATAAAGCATTTTACCATGGGAGTGGAATTTTGACTAAAGCTGCGTATTTCAAAAAAATGGTAATAGCTACCAAAGGTCATTGTATTGGTGATAGAGTCGATAAATATAAATTAGGAATTACTATAGAAGAAGATAATATTGATCAATGTACTAACTCAATAACGTCATTAATTGACAATGATTATCAAAGCGTCAATTCTAGTGGCAATGATTACCTAGTAATACATTCTGTTGATACTTTTAATAAAAGTATAGATGAATTGGTGGTACTATTTAGTCAAAGGCATGAAGAAAAGTATATTTTGTAATAAATCAAAACTTTAATAAGTAAGTTTATCAAAGCGAATATTGAACACTATTTCTAATATATGAATATTGATTCTAAAAAACGACTAATTGCATTAGTAGGCTTATTTCACCCGTCGCCGTCACCAACGGGGAAAGTCGCTAAAGATTACCTAAAAGTATTGGCTGCTAAGTATGATATAACAGTAGTTTTCGTTCAATCCGGTTTAGAAAAAGTTGAAACAAAAAATGAATATTATTCGCTAATCTCATTGTCTAATTGGCGCATTTATTTACAGGAGTACTTCTCAAGTCAGTCCGAAAAACACACTAAAGATTCATTACAAAAAAAGTTTTTCAGTCTTCTTGTTTTGTTGATGAGAATATTGGGTCGTATTCAAACTTTTCTTTTTTTACCAGACAATAACAGATGGTTTAATAAAAAAGCCTTGCGCAAAATTGAAGAACTAAATGACTTAAAATTAATTGATTACGTACTTACAATTAGTTCGCCATTTAGTGCTCATTCTGCTGGTAGAGCATTTAAGAAGAAACATCAAAAAGTAAAATGGATTACTTTTACTTTTGATCCTCTTATTCATACGTCAAAAGTAAAAAGATCATTTATTTTTCCAAAAATAAAAGATAGATGGAATATAACGCAAGAAATGAGTGTATACAATGAAGCGAATTATAATTATGTAACTGATGATGTTTATGATAATTGTAAGCATTTGTTTAACCGCTCATTACGAAAAACATCTCCCTTGCCATTTATGATTGAAAAAGCCACTGGTGAAGGAATAAACTATTTCAATAATGATAAAATTAACTTGATTTTTGCGGGCAGGTTTTATAATGATATTCGTAATCCGGAATATTTATTGAAAACTTTTATCACCATCAATAATAGTGATATGTTATTGCATTTGTTTATTACTAGTGATTGTGAGGAATTGATAAAGAGGTATGTCAAAATGTCAAACGGTAGAATAATTCTGCACAATCCGGTGTCAGTTGATCTTATTAAGAAGATTCTTAATGATGCAGATGTGTTAATAAATGTGGGTAATTCGATTGCTGCATTTAAACCAAGTAAAATATTTGAATATATTTCAACGGGAAAACCTATCGTAAATTTCTACCAAAACAATATTATAGATGAAACATTGTTAATATATCCTTTATCTTTGCAAATCGATATAAACCAAACAAAAATTGAGAAATCAAGTATGCAATTGGAATTATTTTCGATGGTAAATCTGAAAAACGTACTTTCTTGGTTAACGATATCTAGTATTTATCATCGTAACTCGGAGACATTTATTAAAGAGGTAATACTTCCTAGAGGGTTTGATTAGAAATTGATATAAACGGGTTAAAATTATTTAATATGTTTGCGAATAAAATATTACTTATTACTGGTGGTACAGGTTCTTTTGGTAATGCTGTGCTAAAACGCTTTTTGGATACAGATATTAAAGAAATTCGTATTTTTTCACGCGATGAAAAGAAACAACATGATATGCGAGTTTCTTATGTGAATTCAAAAGTGAAATTTTATATTGGCGATGTTAGAAATTATGATAGTATTAATATCGCTATGATAGGTGTTGACTATGTTTTTAATGCGGCAGCATTAAAACAAG
>TARA_B110000027_G_scaffold40974_1_pt1 | contig 10408 bp, 11 predicted proteins | sample TARA_B110000027 | Tara Oceans TARA_B110000027 (sample SAMEA4397101) | marine metagenome | biome: Polar Biome; feature: [SRF] surface water layer (ENVO:00010504); material: water (ENVO:00002006), including particulate matter (ENVO:01000060) such as... | depth 5 m
TTTTCAAGTTTTTTTAAACCTATTAAATTGTGAGATAGTGGCTTTTCAACAAAAAGTGCAACATTTTTTTTTGAAAATTTCAAAGCATATTGAAGATGTAAACTTGATGGATTACATATAAATACTACATCAAATTTTTTTTTTAATGCAGCTGTCTCACTAATTTCTCTTATATTTTTTTTCTTTAAATCAAACTTAGGATTTTTTACTATATTTTTTTTGTTGAGTTCTGGACTTTTTTTGATTTTTCTTATTGCAAAAAAATTGTAATTTTTTACTATATTTTTAAAATTTCTATAGTGTCTTTGTCCTATAGATCCCAAACCAATAAATAAAACATTTTTAGAATTTTTTAACAATGTAAGCTGTCGGTTGGTTGGAATATTCTATACTTTTAATTTCCAATTCTTTATGGTCATCAAGAAATTCATCTACAGCATCTGTTTCTCCCCATCCTCTTTTTCCGTATTCATCCAAAACAATAATTCCACCTCTAGAAACTTTTTTATAAAATTCATTTAATGCAGATTTTGTACCTTCGTAGGTATCTAGATCTAAATTTAAAAGAGAAATTTTAAAACCTTTATTATTTTCAGTATATTTTTTTGCTGTTTTAATTATGTCTCCTTTTATTAACTCAGATCTTTGTATCATGCCTAATTTAGAAATTTTTTTATTAATCTCTTTGATAGAAATGTTGTTATAATCTGCCTCTTTAACAAATTTTTTTTGCTCTTTTTTTTCATATTCAAGAATAGAGTCGGTAAAGTTTTCAAATGAATCAAAACCAATAACTTTTTTAATTGAATGTTCATCAAAAATTCTTAATAATTTAAGCCAATAAATATGCCCAGTACCTTTAAAAACCCCACATTCAACAATATCTCCTGGAATTGATATAGTTTTTTTAAATAGCTCGTATCTGGCAAAAATTTTTTTTAATCTACCAGTATCTTCAGACTCAATCAGAAAATTGTATGCTTCAAATATATTCATTTAAATTTATATATACCTATTAACACTACTTCGTTTGAATGTCTCAAATTTTTTTTCGTAATTATTAATATCATGGTCTTTTTCAATATTAATTTGTCTCACCTCAATCGGCTCACATAAATTTATTGCTTCCTCGCTTAAATCTATTCCAGCTACATCATATCCAATTTCTTTAAAAGGTTTTAATATATCTCCTCTACCACAACCAATATCTAAAACTGAAATATTTTTTGTTTCTTGGCTGTGTAAATAATTTTCCTTAAGATGTTTTACTAACTTAAGGGGATAATCAGTGATAGGTCTTCTTTCAGACGAATATATTTCGGACAAATAACTTTTACTTTGTTTTGAAGACTCATCTTTTTTTGTTAGATTTTTCATTTTGATTAATATAATTTATATTATCTTTATAATTTAAAAAAAGTTTTAAATTAAATAATTGTTCTTCCACCATCAGCAACAATAATTGATCCTGTCATATAAGAAGAAAGATCACTACAAAGGAATAAAATTAAACCATTGTACTCATTTTTTTTAGCCATTCTTCCAAGTGGAATTAATTGATTTATTTTTTTAACAAATGAACTGTCTTGATTATTAAAAATCCCTCCAGGAGCGATAGCATTACACCTTATATTTTTCTCACCCCAGTAAGATGCTGTATATTTTGTTAAACCTATTATAGCATGTTTTATAACCGAATAAGTTATCGGTTTAGTAAAACCACTTTTTTTGTAAATTCTCTGATCCGGAGCAATAATTCCTAAGTCTGATGATATGTTTATAATCGAACCTTTCTTAAATTTACACATATATGAACCAAACACTTTAGTACAAAGATAACTTCCTTTTAAACTTACAGAAATGTCTCTGTCCCATAATTCATTTGAAAAAGTTTCTAGTTTAAGATTGTTACTTTTTGATTTTAATGGTGGATAGTCTATGGCTGCATTATTTATGAGCACATCAATTTTGATTTTTTTTAATTTAAAAAATTTTAATATTTTTATTAATTCATTTTCATTTGTTATGTCAGATTTAAAATATTTTGCCGATGTTTTCTTCTTTGGCTTTTTGATGTCAATTATATAAACATTAGCTTTTTCGCTAAGTAAAGCGTTAGTAATTTGACTACCTAAAAAACCAAGGCCACCAGTAATTATTACATTTTTATTTTTAATATTGAATGAAGTATTTTTCATTATATAATTTTATTATTAAAGTGTTTATGATATATAAAATTCTAAAAAAATATATATAAATGAAAAAACCTTATTTAATTGCAGAAATTGGAATAAATCACAATGGCGATATTAATATTGCTAAAAAGTTAATTAAAAATTCTAAAGATTGTGGGTTTGATGCTGTAAAATTTCAGAAGAGAACTCTTGATATAGTATATGATCAAACAACACTTGATGCACCAAGGGAAAGTCCATGGGGTAAAACTAATAGAGATCAAAAATTGGGCTTGGAGTTTGAAAAACCAGAATATGATGAAATAAATAATTATTGTAAAGAAGTGGATATAGAATGGTTTGCTTCTGCGTGGGATATTAAAAGTTTAGAATTTTTAGATAATTATAATTTGAAATTCAATAAGATTGCCTCAGCCATGATTGTTGATCATAAGTTTTTAAATGAAGTTGCAAAACAAAATAAACACACTTTTATTTCCACTGGCATGTCGACAAAAGAAGATATTGATAATGCTGTCAGTATTTTTAAAAAAAATAATTGCAGTTATGAGCTAATGCATTGTGTTTCAACTTACCCAATGAAAGTTGAAGATGCTAATTTAGTTACAATCAACCAATTAAAAAATGAATATAATTGTAATGTTGGCTATAGCGGCCATGAAAATGGTGTTACCGTATCATTAGCAGCAGTAATGTTTGATATAACTTCGCTAGAAAGACATATAACTTTAGATAGAACAATGTATGGATCTGATCAAGCAGCCTCTCTAGAATTAGTTGGAATGAAACATCTTTGTGAAAGTATTAACAAAGTCTTGCTTGCTCAAGGTGTGCCATCTCTTGGTAAAATTATAGATGATGAATTACCAATAGCTAAAAAGTTAAGAGCTCATATTAAAGATTAAATATTAAAATGAGAAATCTAGCTATTGAATTGGAGCGCCAATTACAAGATAACATTAATGCTCATCAAGAAATATTAAAAATATCCAAGAACATTGGTAATGTAATCATAAATATTCAAAAAAAATTAAAAAAAAATGGTAAAATATTATTTTGTGGAAATGGTGGATCAGCTGCAGATGCTCAGCATTTAGCCGCAGAATTTCTTATACGATTAAGGCCCAATGTTAATAGAAATCCTTTACCAGCTCTTACTTTAGCTCAAGATACATCTACGTTAACAGCATGCGGTAATGATTATAGTTTTGAAGATATTTTTTTAAGACCTTTTCAAGCTATAGCTAATAAAAATGATATATTAATATGCATATCAACCTCTGGTAATTCTAAAAATATTTTAAAAGTTTTGAAGGAAGCAAAAAAAAAAAATATTTACTCTGTATGTTTTTTAGGCAATGATGGAGGAACAGCTATAAAGATATGTGACGAACCCCTTGTTATTTCTTCTAAAAATACTGCCAGAATACAAGAATGTCACATTTTTTTAGGTCATTTTATTTTAGAAAAAATAGAAGATTCAATATTAGGAAAAAAAAATTAGATTTTAAAAATATAGATTTAACAAAAAATCATAATAAAGATTTGTGAAAAATTTCAAATAATTTAATTAAAACTTTTATTTTAATGATTAAAAATAAAATTAATGACGGAAAAAAAATAATAAGGGTGATAGACACCTCGTTTAGCAGTTTTATTCTAGAAAAAATTTTTGAAGGCTATGATAATTTTGATGAAATTGTCGAAATTAAAAAAGATTTAGGAGAAACAAGGCTAAAAGCAAAAAATATTTTAAAAATCTCTAGAAAAAAAATTATTTTTAAAAATAAATTTGTTATAACATCTTCTTTTGCTTTTAGCTGGACTAGAAATAGATTTTTGAACATTTTAAAGTTTCGTAAATTACAAAAAAATATATTTAAAAAAATATGTTTTAAAAAAAACCATATCTATATTGGTTGTAAGACATCTACGATTATGAACGTATTACCTAAATCAAATCGAATTCTTATAGATCATGGGTTTAGTGACTATAATCATAAAGCAAATAAAATTTTAATATCTAAAAAAATTATAGACATTATGAAAGAAAGAATTGCCAATTTAATTGGCTATCCATATATGGGTTTAAATGAAGACATGAATGGCTACACAGTTTGTAAAATTCCTAAATTCTCTAACAATTTTATAGACATGCAGAACTTACCAATTAATAAAATTGTTAAGCGTTTTTTAAGCAACATAAAAAAAAAATACCCAAGAATAAATACCATTTTTTTATTAACTAAAAATTGGGAAGCTAATCATTATAGAAATTCACGCACTAAAATAGAATACGATTCAATAAATCTTGAATTAATAAAAAAATATGTGTCCAAAGGTCAAAAATTTTTCATTAAATTTAGTGAATTTACAATTCTATCCAATCAAACAAATTCATCTTTTATAAAAAAGGCTCGTTTGTTAGGATATCACGCAGTTGATGTTGATGGCCATTTAAAATCTTGCTTTAAAGGAATGATCCCTGCAGAATTATTGATCAGCAAATTAAAATTGAAGCGAGTAATATCAAGGCATTCCTCAACCTTGCATAATATCTGTCATAACACATCTATAGATTGCATAATGGACATAAACCCTGAGCTTCAAGTGATGAATAACTGCCCCAAACATTATAAGATAAAATTATTAAGAGAATTTAATGATAGATATAGTTTTAATAAATTAACAGGAAGAAAGGTCAATATCAGGCCAATCCATAAATTAAATTTTTAATTCTTTATTAATATAATTTTATTATTAATATGTAAATTTGATTTCAAGCTAATTTAAGATTAAAAACATAAGATATGAAAATATTATATCAAAATATCTCACTCATTAATTGTAGAGCAGAGCATAAGATTACTTTAAGACTCATTGTAATTAAGGAAATAATTTTATGAATGAATTAATTTTTGAAAAATATAGTGATTATTATGAGCTGATATATAAAGATAAAGATTATAATACAGAGGCAAAATATATACATAATTTAATTAGTCGATATGGAAAAAATTTTAAAGATATCTTAGAATTTGGTTCAGGAACTGGAATACATGCAGGTATTCTTGTAGGATTAGGATACACAATACATGGAATTGAACTTAGTGCCACTATGATTTCTAAAGCAAATATTGTTCCTGGATTTACATGTCAACAAGGCAATATTACTAATACCAAAATTGATAAAACTTATGATGTTGTGTTATCGTTATTTCATGTAATGAGTTATCTGATTACTAACAAGCAATTAAAAGATGTTTTTGCAAATGCTGCAGCTCATTTAGATAAAGGTGGATTGTTTATTTTTGATTTCTGGTATTCACCTGCAGTTTTTCATCAGAAACCAGCAGTTAGAGTAAAACGTGTTGCAAATGAAAAAATAGAAATCACCCGAATTGCTGAGCCTACAATTATACCAAATGAAAATAGAGTTAATATAATTTATAATATATATATAAAAAATCTCCTTGATAAAAAAATTGACATTATTAAAGAAACACACACAGTACGTCATTTTAGTTTATCTGAAATTGATATTATAAGTGAAATATATGGATTTGAACGGTTAGAGGCTGAAGAATTTAAAACAGGTAAAAAAATTAATGAAAATACCTGGGGCCCATGTGTTGTATTAAAAAAAATTAAATAATAGAAAAAATTTTTAGCAATTACTAATAATTAGTTTTTAAATATTATTTTTTTTATGGTTTAAAAAATTTTTAATTTAATCAATCAAATTTTTTTTTAATCTAAATGTATCACTTTCATATTCTTTTCCACCTCTTGGACCTTTGGTGAAAACTAATATTTCTGAATAATTTAGAGCTTTTATTGCATGATGCTCTTTAGTTTCTATTTTAACAAGATCATTCTTTTTACCAATTATTTTTTTTATTTTACCGTTAATTTTAGATACAAACACTACTTTTCCTGAAATGATATAATTCCACTGAATTGTTTTTTTATGGTAGTGATTAGCTCTAACTTTATTTTTGTAAAATGTTATATATGTTATGGCGTTAATTTTTTCTTTTTCAATTAAATCAGAAATTACACCTCTTTTATCTTTATGGTTTATTTTAGCTTTTATTTTTTTCATTATTATTTCTTTATAATTTTCACATTTGGTATTGGTATTATAAATTTTCCACCATTTTTAAGGAATAATTTATTATTATTTATTATTTCTTTAGCAAAGTTCCAAGCTAAAATTATAGCGTAATCTGGTTTTTCCCTCAAGATTTTTATATCATCATAAATAGGAATATTGCCTCCAGGTGTAAATTTTCCAATCTTTAGTTTTGACTTTTCTGTTGCAAAACTAATAAAGTCTTTATCTAATTTGCAATAGTTGAGTAATGTCATTCCTTTTGCGGGAGTGCTTAATGCAATAATCTTTTTTTTTTTTAATTTTAATTTGCTCATTAAAGTTATTAAATTAAATCTATTTTTTTTAACATTTTCTGAAAAATTATTTAAGACTTCTAAACTATTTAAGTCAGCTTTTTTTTCTTGTTTTAAAATTATATTTACAGATTTATCTGTTTTAAAACTATTTATATAAGAAATAAAAATTCTTATCGATCCACCATGAATATCTTTTTTTTCAACTCTAAAAATTTTTAAATTCTTTTTTTTTAAAAATTTTATTAAGGGTTGAATAGTTATATAAGATAAATGTTCATGGTAAATTGTGTCATATTCTAAATCTTTTAATAAGTTTAAAAAATGAGGAACTTCAATGATAAATATTCCGTCTTTTTTATCTAAAATTTTTTTAACATTTTTAAATAGTTCAGATAAATTGTCTATATGTGCAAATACGTTTGTTCCAGTAATTACTTTAGCTTTACCATGTTTTTTTTTTATTAAATCACAAATATCACTGTCAAAAAAACTGTTTAATGTATTTATGCCTCTTTTATTTGCAATCTTGCAAATATTTTTTGCTGGATCTACGCCCAATACTTTTGTTCCCAAAGATTTAAATGAATTTAATAAAACACCAACATTACTTCCAATATCTATCACTAAGTCATCAGAGTTAAGTTTAAATTGATTTTTTACTGATAAAGCAAATTCGTAAAAATGATCAAGTCCTGATTGTGTTAAAGAAGATTCATAAGGATAATCTTGTTGATATAAAATTTTTGGGTCAACTACATGTGTAAGTTGTTTAAATCCACAAGTTTTACATGTGTTAACTGACAAGGGGTAAAAAATAGTATCATTGTCGGCTTTTTTTTTATCTAAGAACTGATCTGATGGTGGCTGCAATCCCAAATCTAGAAATTTATAAAGATTGTTGCTTGAGCACAATCTGCAAGTAGTTTTAATCATAAGGTTAATTTAAAACATTAATATCTATAAACTTAAATTGATAAAATTTTTTAATTAAGATCATAATATTTAATTTTAAAATGTTGTAAATAAATAGAGACATTAAATAAAATTTTTTTCAATTTAGATACTTTATTAGCCTAATTTAATAACATCTGAAACATAATAATTCAATCAATCATATTGTAATAACTAATATTTAAATTTACTGACTGTAAAAAAAATTTATAATGTAACTTGTTACTTAAATTATAATAAAAGTTACACATACAAATGTTTTAAATGAAAAAATTTATATTAGCTGTTTTTCTGGATCACACAATTGAAGCAGGAGGAAATTTTCAACAATCTTTAAACAATATATTTCTGGCTCAAAAGTTAGCTTCCAAAGAAATTGATGTAAAAATAATTACTACTAAAAAAGAAAACATTGAAATATTAAAAAAATATGAATTGAAAAGTTATTTATACTTACCAAATATTTTCTCGCGTATATTTATGCGTTTAAGAGAAACATCTTCCATTTTAACTTATAGATTAATAAATTTATTTTTTAAAAAAAGTCATTTTGAGAAATTTTTAGAAGAAAAAAAAGTTGATTTAATTTATTTTTCGTCACAAAGTTATCTTACAAATTATGTTCACTCTATAAATTATATATTCACTTTATTTGATTTATGTCATAGAGATAACCCAGAATTTCCAGAAGTAAAAAATAATAGAATATTTGAATTCAGGGAAAATCAATTTAATAAAAATTTATCACGATCAATTGCTGTGTTAGTAGAATCAGATCTAGGAAAAAAAAATGCTATTTATAGATATAGACTTGATGAAAATAGGGTTCATGTTTTTCCACTTCAGCCAGCATCCACAATAGCTCAGTCAAAAAAAATTCAAACGAATGATAAAATTACAAATAATTATATAGATATAAAAAAAAAATATGATTTAGAGCAAGATTATATATTCTACCCAGCTCAGTTTTGGCCACATAAAAATCACATATATATCCTTAAAGCCTTAAATATTTTAAAGAAAGAAAACTCAATATCATTAGGTGCAATTTTTTCAGGATCAGATCAAGGAAATTTATCTTATATAAAAGATATGACAAAAAAGTTTAATTTAGAGAGTAGAGTTAAATTTGTAGGATTTGTCTCTAATGAAGAAATAAACTATTTATATTTACAATCATTAGCATTAGTTATGCCAACCTATTTTGGACCAACAAATATGCCACCATTAGAAGCATTTAAACTGAATGTACCTGTCTTATATTCTGATCTACCTGGATTAAGAGATCAAGTGAATGAAGCTGCATTATTGTTAGATCTAAATGATCCAAATAGTCTTGTATTGAATATAAAAAAATTATTAAGCTCTAGTGACCTTCGTAATAATTTAATAAATAAAGGTAAAATCAGATACAATGAAATAGTATCAAATGATAATAATTACAATGTTCTTAAAAAAATTATTGAAAATTTTAAGTCACGTAGAGATTGTTGGAAATAATATAATAAAAGTAAGAGTTGTTTTGTCAGTATTAAAAAAAAGAGAAGCATAAATTAATGTTAAAAAAACTTTTTCGTTTATTAAAGTTTGTTTGGTGTCATCCTTTAAATAAAAATAATCGATTTGCATCTCTTTGGAGAGTAATAAGCTGGCAGATAACATCAAGAATTTTAAATGTTCCTATAATGCTTCCATTTGTCAATGGAACCCACTTAATTGCAAATCGTAGTATGATAGGAGCTACTGGTGAATGGTATTGTGGATTACGCGAACATGAAGACATGGGTTTTTTACTGCACGTGCTTCAGCCTGGTGATTTATTTGTTGATGCAGGAGCCAACATTGGGTCATATTCAATTCTGGCAGGATCCTGCGAAGGTGTAAATGTTGTGGCTTTTGAACCAATACCTTCAACCTTTTCTTGGTTACAAAAAAATATTAAGATTAACGCATTAGAAAATAAAGTAAGAGCAATGAACGTCGCGTTGGCAGAGAAAAAAGGTACTATTTATTTTAGCTCTAATTTAGACGTTTGTAACCATGTATTGTTAAAAAATGATGAAAATTTACCATTTATAGAAATTGATGCTGTAATTTTAGATGATGTTTTGAAGGAAAAGAGTCCTGCAGTTATTAAAATTGATGTCGAAGGCTTTGAGACACAAACTTTAATTGGTGCAAAAAACATAATTAATAATCCTTCACTTATGGCCATTATTATTGAAATAAATGGTGGCGGAGAGAGGTATGGAAAAAAAGATGATGAAATTCACGAATTACTTATAAGCAAAGGCTTTGATAGTTTTGAATATGATCCGTTTAAACATGAATTAAAATCATTACAAGGTAAATATAAACTAACATCTAATACTCTATATCTTAGAAATTTAGATGAAATTCAATATCGAATTTCTAGAAAAAATACTTTCATATTAGGAACAGGGGAAAAAATATGAAAATTGATTTTTTTCCCAATAATTTTCTTACTAAGTTGAGTGATAATATAATCGGTAAAAAAGATAATAATTACCCTAAGATTTCAATTGTAATGCCTAGTTATAATCAAGTTCAATTTATTGAAAGAAGTATATTATCAATTTTAAATCAAGATTATCCAAACACTGAACTGATTGTTATAGATGGTGGTTCCAATGATGGAACTACTGATATAATTAAAAAGTATAAGGACAAAATTACCTTATGGATTTCTGAAAAGGATCAAGGTCAAAGTGATGCTTTAAACAAAGGTTTTAAACATTGTTCAGGTGAAATTTATGGATGGTTAAATTCAGATGATATTTATTTACCAAATGCTTTCAAAAATGCTGTTTCTGTTTTAAAAAAAAATG
>TARA_B110000027_G_scaffold9547_1_pt1 | contig 10391 bp, 6 predicted proteins | sample TARA_B110000027 | Tara Oceans TARA_B110000027 (sample SAMEA4397101) | marine metagenome | biome: Polar Biome; feature: [SRF] surface water layer (ENVO:00010504); material: water (ENVO:00002006), including particulate matter (ENVO:01000060) such as... | depth 5 m
TATTAACCATTAAACAAAATATTATGAAAAAAATTACTTTTTTACTATCATTACTACTCATAGGCTTTACAAGCCATGCTCAATTTCCAGAAAATTTTGATGGAGGAGTCATTCCTGCTACATGGGAGATATTTCCTGGCGATGGTGAAGCACCTACACTACAGACATGGACCGGTGATACTTTCACTGATGGAACTGGGATTGCAATCTGTATGGATGAAGATGCTGGATTTGAAACTCAAGACTGGCTTGTAAGCCCTTTAACAAGTATCGGAACAACTAACTCGTTGTTAGCCTTTACTGAGCAAACAAGGTATACTGTGGCTTACGAACCAGCAACAATGAGTGTATGGGTTTCCACAACCTCACAAACAGATATTAGCTCTTTTACTCTTTTAAGCTCCTTATCAGCCACTCAAGTTTTTGCCGGGGCGGGTGGTGTAAGGTCAGTAGATTTGTCTGCATATGAAGGCCAAGATATTTACATTGCTTGGGTTCTAACACAAACATATGGAGACGGATGGATAATTTCCGCTTTAAATCTTCAAAACCAAAATGCTTCTGCTCCAACGCCTGCTACAACACCAAATCCAGCAGATGGGGCTACAGTAAACTTAAATAATGAAACTGATACTGGTTACACTTTTACTTGGTCTCCAGGCGTGACTGGAGATGCTGCAACAGCTTATGATTTTTTTATTGGAACAACTGTTGATACGGATGCCTACACTACTGAAACTACATCAAATGATGGGTTTACTCTTAATGGCCTTGGTGCAGCAGCAACAACTTGGTACTGGAAGGTTGTCCCTAAAAACGCTGGAGGCTCTGCTGTAAATTGCCCCGTTTGGTCGTTTTCAACAAGTGGTACTTTCTCTACTGAAGATAATCAACTTAGCGCTATAGTAGTTAGTCCAAACCCTGTTAAGGACATGATCACTATCAATAGCCCAGTAGGGTTTGAAAGTGTCGAGGTTTTTAACCAATTAGGTCAATTAGTGTTAAAATCTAATGCAGATTTATTAAACAATAATAGATTAGATCTTAGTGCTTTAAACCCTGGTATGTATATGTTACAAATCAAGGCTGATAACAAAAGTAAAACCGTAAAAATTATTAAAGAATAAGGTTTACTTACTATACTATAAAAGCCTGTGATATCATTATCACAGGCTTTTTTTATTATAAGACAAGTGTGCTATTAAAACAACTGCGAAGCAATGGCTTTGATGTTATCACTTTTTCCCATGGAATAATAGTGCAATACCGGCACACCAAAATCAAGTAATTCTTTGGATTGCTGAATGGCCCATTCGACCCCCACTTGTCTTATTTGAGCATTTGAGTTACAGCCATTAACTTCTTTGATAAGTGCCTCTGGCAAGTCTATTTTAAAAACTTGAGGTAACAATTGTAAATGCTTTTGAATGGCCAAAGGTTTGATGCCTGGAATAATCGGAATTGTAATTCCCATTTCTCGTGCTTTATTTACAAATTCAAAATAACGTTGATTATCAAAAAACATTTGAGTGACCACATAATCGGCACCGGCATCTACTTTCTCTTTTAACCGCAACAAATCCGAATGTAAAGACGGAGATTCAATGTGTTTTTCAGGATAGCCCGCTACACCAATACAAAAATCAGACTTGTTGTCCACCTCTACAACATCGTGTAAATAGGTTCCTTTATTTAATTTGTTTATTTGTTGCACCAAGTCTGTTGCATAAGGATGTCCTCCTTTGGTAGGTTCAAAATATTTTTGATGGGGCATAGCATCGCCACGAAGCGCCATCACATTATTGATCCCTAAATAATGACAATCCACCAGCAGATACTCTGTTTCTTCTTTGGTAAACCCGCCACAGAGTACATGCGGAATGGTATCTACCTCGTACTTGTGTTTGATAGCGGCACAAATCCCCAAAGTTCCAGGACGCATTCTCGTAATTTTTCGATCAAACAATCCTTTTTTCTCAATATAAATATACTCCTCTCTAGACGTGGTAACATCAATAAATGGAGGGTTGAATTCTATCAATGGATCAATATTGTCGTATAACTCCTGAATATTTTTTCCTTTTTTAGGGGGAATAATTTCAAAAGAAAACAAGGTCTTTCCGTTGGCATGTTTTAAATGATCTGTAACTTTCATAGTTGGCTGTTTAGTTTGCTAAATTTGGGTTTAACCATTTTCGCGCATCTTCTATACTTATGTTTCTTCGTTTTGAATAGTCTATTAATTGATCTTCGGTAATTTTCCCCAATCCAAAATATTTGGCTTCAGGGTTTCCAAAATAATACCCACTCACACTCGCGGCAGGCCACATGGCCAAGCTTTCGGTCAACTCCACTCCTATCTGCTCTTTGACTTCTAAAAGTTTCCAAATCGTTTGTTTTTCCAAATGATCTGGACAGGCAGGATAGCCGGGCGCGGGACGGATGCCTTTATACGTTTCTTTGATTAAATCGGTATTGGATAAGTTTTCATCGGCAGCATACCCCCAATGATTCACCCGCACTTCTTTGTGTAAATACTCTGCAAAAGCCTCTGCCAATCGGTCTGCCAATGCTTTGATCATAATAGAATTATAATCATCATGATCTGCTTCATAAGCGTCGGCAAGTGCTTTCGTTCCAAATCCTGTACTCACACAAAAACAACCCATATAATCGGTTTGTCCTGAAGATTTTGGCGCAATAAAATCAGACAGTGCGATGTTGGGAACTTCTGCCCGTTTTTTGAGTTGTTGTCGAAGGGTTAAAAAGGTCTGTTGCGTGTTGCCGTTTTCGTCGTAAATTTCAATATCATCGTCCTTGACAGTATTCGCTGGAAACAATCCAAAAATGGCTTTGGCCCCTAACAATTTCTCTGAAAAAATGCGTTGCAAGAGTTCTTGGGCATCTTTGAATAATTCGGTAGCTTGAAGTCCTACGATTTCATCTTCTAAAATATTTGGGTATTTTCCATGAAGGTCCCAACTTCTAAAAAATGGACTCCAATCGATAAATGCTTCTAGTTTTGTGATGTCAAAATTTTTTATGACTTGACTCCCTAATGTTTTGGGTTTCACAATGCTCGTTTGATCCCATTGAATTTTATATTTTTTGGAACGGGCTTCCACAATAGAAATGTATTCTTTTTGTTTGGTTCTGCTTAAAAACTGTTCTCTAAATTTATCATACGACGCTCTCAATTCACTAAGGTGTTGTTGGTTGTCTTTTTTGAGTAAATCCCCTACCACGGTCACAGCTCTGGAGGCATCGTTGACATGAATGACTGTGTTGCTATAATGCGGAGCAATCTTTACCGCCGCATGGGCTTTGGAAGTTGTAGCGCCTCCAATCATTAGAGGGATGGTGAGATCGGTTTTTTCCATTTCTTTGGACACATAAACCATCTCATCTAAGGACGGCGTAATGAGCCCACTGAGCCCAATAATATCAACTTGTTCTTTGATGGCGGTTTCAATGATTTTTTCGGGAGGCACCATTACCCCTAAATCAACAATCTCATAGTTGTTACAACCGAGAACAACACTGACAATATTTTTTCCAATATCATGTACATCGCCTTTTACAGTAGCCATTAATATTTTACCTGCATATTCAACTTTCCCTTCTTTTTCGGCTTCTATAAAGGGTTGTAAATATGCTACGGCACGCTTCATCACACGAGCGGATTTGACCACTTGTGGTAAAAACATTTTACCACTTCCAAATAAATCGCCCACCACATTCATCCCAATCATTAGATGACCTTCAATCACCTCAATTGGTTTTTGGGCTATTTGTCTTGCTTCTTCAACGTCTTCCACAATAAAGGCATCAATTCCTTTGACCAATCCATGAGTGATGCGTTCTTGCAACGATTTATTTCGCCATTCTAAAACAGCGACTTCAACATCATTTTTTTGCCCTTTTAAGGTTTCTGCCAAGTCCAAAAGACGTTCAGTTGCATCGTCTTTTCGATCAAACAAAACATCTTCTACACACTCCAATAAATCTTTAGGAATCTCATCATAAATCTCTAACATGGTTGGATTCACAATCCCTATGTTCATACCGTTTTTAATCGCGTGAAATAGAAATGCTGAGTTGATGGCTTCTCGGACAATGTTATTGCCTCGAAATGAAAATGAGACATTACTCACCCCGCCAGAAACATTGGCATAAGGCAAGTTGGTACGAATCCATTTGGTAGCTTGAAAAAAGTCTAAAGCGTTTTTTCGGTGTTCGTCCATCCCGGTAGCAACGGGGAATATATTAGGGTCAAAAATAATGTCTTGAGGAGCAAATTTTACAATCTCCACTAAAATATCATAAGAGCGTTTACAGATGTCTATTCGGCGTTGGTAGGTATCGGCCTGTCCAGTTTCATCAAAAGCCATCACAATCACCGCTGCCCCATAGCGTTTGACTAATTTGGCTTGACGGATAAATTCTTGTTCGCCTTCCTTAAGACTTATGGAATTGACCACACATTTTCCTTGCACGACTTGTAAACCTGCTTCAATGATTTCCCATTTAGAACTGTCAATCATAATGGGCACTCTGGAAATATCAGGTTCAGAAGCAATGAGATTCAAAAAGGTAATCATTGCATCAACGCCGTCTAACATGCCTTCGTCCATATTGACGTCGATAATCTGTGCCCCTCCATCTACTTGATCTCTAGCAACAGACAAGGCTTCTTCGTATTTTTCTTCTTTGATTAACCTCAAAAATTTCCTTGATCCTGTCACATTGGTACGTTCACCAACGTTTACAAAATTGGATTCTGGAGTCACCACCAAGGGTTCTAGTCCAGATAGGGTCAGATATTTTTGACAGTCACTCTCCATTACTGTTGGTGTTTGAGTTGGCGTGGTTTATAATTTTGAGACGCTTCAAAAATCGACTTGATATGCGCTGGATTGGTGCCGCAACAGCCCCCAATGACATTGATTAAATCGTCTTTAAAATAAGCTTCAATAAAGGCGGTCATTTCTTCTGGCGTTTCTTCATATTCGCCAAAAGCATTTGGCAATCCTGCATTGGGATGTGCGGAAGTATGAAAAGTTGTTTCGTTGGAAAGCCGTTGCAAGTACGGTCGGAGTTGATCAGCTCCCAAAGCACAATTAAACCCAACACTCAGAAGCGGAATATGAGAAACTGAAGCCAAAAATGCTTCAACCGTTTGCCCAGAAAGCGTACGGCCCGAAGCGTCTGTAATCGTTCCTGAAACCATGATTGGAATATCAATAGCCCGTTCTTCTTTTACTTCTTCAATTGCAAACAAAGCGGCTTTGGCATTTAAGGTATCAAATATCGTTTCTACCAACAATAAATCGACACCCCCATCGATGAGAGCCTCCACTTGAAGTTTATACGAAATACGTAATTCATCAAACGTAATGGCACGGTATTCAGGACGGTTGACATCAGGCGATAAACTCGCTGTTTTATTTGTTGGGCCAATACTCCCCGCAACAAACCGTGGTTTGTGGGGTTCGGATGTTGTGAATTGATCTGCAATATGTTTAGCTATTTTAGCAGACTCATAATTCAATTCGTAAACTAAATTTTCCATGTCGTAATCTGCCATGGCTATGGAGGTGCCAGAAAAGGTATTTGTTTCCACAATATCGGCACCTGCATCAAAATATTTACGATGAATTTCGGCAATAGCATCGGGTTGTGTCAAACTCAATAGATCATTATTTCCTTTTAGAGAGGTTGGGTAGTCTTTAAAACGTTCCCCTCTATAATCTTCTTCAGAAAAATTATAATCTTGAAGCATGGTACCCATGGCACCATCTAAAATCAAGATTCGTTTTTGTAATTCGTTATAAATGTTTGACATCCTAAATTGAGTTTTTCTAAATATTTATGCTAATGCTTTTACAACCGCTTTTGGGGCTTCTTTCCGACTGCCATCAAATCCATCAATTCCACTGACTGTGGTGTATTTTAAAACAAATCGTTTACCAGGATTGAGTATTTTATAGGCCGCTTGACACATGAGCGTTGCTTCATGAAATCCACAAAGAATGAGTTTTAATTTTCCTGGATAGGTATTGACATCTCCAATTGCAAAAATGCCTGGGATGTTTGTTTGGTAATCGAGTGTATCTACTTTAATGGCGTTTTTTTCGATCTCAAGACCCCATTTACCAATAGGACCAAGTTTGGGAGACAGTCCAAATAATGGAATAAAACAATCGGTTTCAATTTGGGTATCTTCACCATCTTTGGTAACGACTACATGTTGGACATTATCTTCTCCACCTATTTTGGTAACCACCGCAGGAGTGATGAGATTAATTTTTCCTGAAGCCGTCAAGTCTTGTACTTTTTCTAAAGAATCCAAAGCGCCTCTGAATTCATTACGGCGATGAATCAAGGTAACCTCTTTGGCAACGTCTGTTAAAAAAATACTCCAATCTAAAGCAGAATCGCCACCTCCAGAAATGACAACACGCTTATCGCGGTACACTTCTGGGTCTTTAATAAAATAATTAAGGCCTTTATTTTCATAAAAATCAAGATTTTCAAGATCTGGTTTTCGAGGTTCAAAAGAGCCTAAGCCACCTGCTATTGCGATAATTGGCGCGGCATGTTTTGTGCCTTTATTGGTGGTGACAATAAAACTACCATCTTCGAGTTTTTCAATGGTGTCTGCACGCTCACCTAGTGTAAAACCTGGCTCAAATTGCTTTCCTTGTTCTAGTAAATTTTCAGTAAGGTCTCCCGCTAATATTTCAGGAAACCCTGGAATATCATAAATGGGTTTTTTTGGGTATAGTTCTGAACACTGCCCACCTGCTTGCGGAAGTGCATCTATAATATGACATCTCAGTTTTAGCAGTCCAGCTTCAAAAACGGTAAAAAGTCCCGTAGGTCCTGCGCCTATTATTAAAATATCTGTTTGAATCATTTTGTTTGTTTTTTACTAATTAATCCTTTTGTAAATTCATTAAGCGTTTGAACTTTCTGCTCAAAATCACCTTTGATTGTTTTTCTAAATTCATTTAAATTCTGAACCAAATCATCCACATCTTCTGGGATGACATCTTCAAAAAATTGACGCAAGCGTTTTGCCGTGGTGGGCGATTGCCCATTGGTTGAAATGGCAATTTTAACATGGCCTTTAGTGACTATTCCACCCATATAAAAATCACAGTAAGGCGGGTTGTCGGCAACATTGACTAAAATATGGCGGGCTTTGCAATCGTTATAAACAGCAACATTCACGTCCGGAACGTCTGTAGTTGCAATAACCAAGTGCTTGCCTTTTAAATAGGAATCGTTATAGGTGTCGTGAATTAACTCAACATCAAAAGATGTCGCTAAAGCAAGTGTGCCTTCTCTAAACATTGGAGATACAATCGTCACTTTTGCATCTGGACTCGATTTTAATAAGAAGTGTAATTTCTCTTCTGCCACATTTCCTCCCCCTATAATAAGGACATGAAGTGCCTTTGCTTTTAGAAAAATAGGGTACAAGTTATTTCTAGATTCCATTAGTTTTGTGATAAAGAATCGATTTGTACTTCTTTTGAAATGGAGTCCAATTGAACTCTGTTGGAAACGACGTCCCCAATCACAATAATGGCTGGAGAACTTAGTTGCTGTTCTGCCACAACAGACTCGATTGTTTGAATTGTTCCAAAGCCCGATTTTTCATGATCTGTTGTTCCGTTTTGAATGATGGCAACGGGTGTGTGTTCTTTTCCTGCTTTAGAAAACACATGGACTATTTCGTTTAATTTACCCATCCCCATTAATATGACAATGGTTGCCGTTGATTGGGCAGCTATCAATATATCAGATGACAGTTGGTGCGTTTTGGTCGTGCCTGTGATGACCCAAAAACTTTCGGATACATGACGCCTTGTTAAAGGAATTCCTTGTCCTGCGGGTACGGCCAATGCAGACGATATTCCTGGGACAACTTCAGTTTCTAGGTTGTTTTCATACGCAAATTCTAGCTCTTCAGAGCCACGTCCAAATACAAAAGAATCTCCACCTTTAAGACGTACGACATGACCATAGTGCTGTGCTTTGGAGACAATTAAATCATTAATTTGTTCTTGTTGATAGGAATAACACCCGCGACGTTTCCCTACAAAAATCACTTCAGCATTACTAGAAGCATAATCTAAAAGTTCTGGATTGACTAGCGCATCATATAAAATAACATTCGCAGAGCGGATGGCATTTATCGCTTTTAGAGTGATCAGTTCAGGATCGCCAGGGCCAGCCCCTACAACTGTCAATTTTGGGTTTGGTGTATGTTTTTTTATGGAATTAAGAGTCCAAATCATTTTTTCTAAATTCTTTTACTATAGTTAAAAATTCGTTTGCTGTATTAATATAGTTTTTAGCAAACGAAGCAGATGGCGCATTGTTTCTAATCTGATAAATAAGCTCAGAAAAGGTAGAGCCAATAGATATTGAGTTTGTGGACACAAACACCTCATCAAATTGTTCAATAATAGAGGCTTGAGTATTTGTGGTGTGATTTTTAGAGAGCAATAATGCTTTTGCCGAATTGACCATAGAGCTGTATGCAAAATAGATGGCATTGTTGTAAGCTTTATCTTCAAAATCGGTACGGGCATTCATGATTTTTTCTTCACTTTCTAAAAAGAGTGTAGAAATTAGATCGATAACAACCCCGGCACATTCCCCAATACCGATGGCTTTTTGGTAGGACTGTTTTGAACCCCAATCAATATAGTCTTCGGTTGTCAAATTTGTACTATCGGATAGCGGCTTCAAAAGGTTATAAAAATACTTTTCACCTTGAATGGTGTAATAATCATAAAATGTTTTTTGATCCGAGTTCAATTGATAATCATCCAGAATCAATCGCAAGGCTTGTGGCCCTCGCTTGCTTGGGATTTTGATAACTTTATCTGCAAATCGACCGCTCCCATTTCCTGAGTTCCCACCCCCTAGTAACACTTGAAGTGCTGGAGCGACGCGGCTATCTTTGGTTTTTATGGACATCCCTTGGAAACCAATGTTTGCCATATTATGCTGTCCACATGCATTCATACATCCACTAATTTTTATAACTAAATCTTTGTTGTTTAAATACTCAGGATATTCTGTTTTAATAACGGTTTCAAGTTCACGAGCGATCCCCGTACTACTTGAAATTCCTAAATTACAGGTATCTGTACCAGGGCATGCTGTAATATCTACGGCTTTATTATATCCTAATTCCGTAAACCCTAATTTTTCTAGTTCTGTATAAATGAACGACACCAAATCTTCTCGTACAAAAGGGATCACTATATTTTGACGCAAGGTTAAACGCAATTCGCCCGCTGCATAAGTTTCTACTAAATCTGCCAATGCTCTTGCTTTATCCGTGTAAAAATCTCCAAGTAAAACTTTAATCCCGATCGCTTTAAAACCGTCTTGTTTTTGTGGAATCAAGTTGGTTGATTTCCATAATTCATAAGTTTTTTGGTCTTTTATTTCAACTTTCGGCGCCTCAATTTCTACAGCTTTAGATATCGGAAAGTCCTCATGATTTATGAGGACACTTTGGAGTTCAATGGCGTTTTGTTCTGTTTCAATAAGTGCTCTGAAAGCTTCCAAACCAATTGATTTTAAAAGAAATTTCATGCGCGCTTTGGAACGACTTTTACGTTCGCCATGACGGTCAAAAACACGCAGAACACCTTCCATCAACGGGATAATTTGATCCGTTGGTAAAAAGCTATAAAGTTCATCTGCATGACGCGGCTGAGACCCCAATCCACCACCAATCAGGACTTTAAAACCTCGAATGTTATTTTGGATTTTAGCAATAAAACCAAGGTCATGAATGTAAGACAAGCCCGTATCTTTATCTGAAGACGAGAACGATACTTTGAATTTTCGGCCCATTTCTTGACAAATCGGATTTCTCAAAAAGAATTTAAAAAGTGCATCGGCATAAGGAGACACATCAAAAGGTTCATCAATATCAAAACCTGCTGTTTCTGAAGCGGTGACATTTCTGACGGTGTTTCCACAAGCTTCTCTTAGCGTGACATTATCACGTTCCAATTCTGCCCAAAGTTCGGGGGTACGGTTCAAATCGACATAATGAATTTGAATGTCTTGACGGGTGGTAATATGCAGGCGACCGCGAGAATATTCGTCAGACACTTCTGAAATACGGTGCAATTGATGACTCGATATTTTTCCGTACGGAATTTTAATCCGGATCATTTGCACCCCTTGTTGGCGTTGTCCATAGACCCCTCTAGCGAGACGCAGACTTCTGAATTTTTCTTCGTCGATTTTTCCTTCTTTAAATTGCTCAATCTTATTGGCTAATTCAATGATGTCTTTTTCAACAACTGGATTTTCTATTTCAGTTCTAAAACTTTGCATTCTTTTTTCTT
>TARA_B110000027_G_scaffold9301_1_pt1 | contig 10379 bp, 7 predicted proteins | sample TARA_B110000027 | Tara Oceans TARA_B110000027 (sample SAMEA4397101) | marine metagenome | biome: Polar Biome; feature: [SRF] surface water layer (ENVO:00010504); material: water (ENVO:00002006), including particulate matter (ENVO:01000060) such as... | depth 5 m
GCATTTTTATCTATCATTCCAGAGGGCAATAGCTTTACTTTTCCTTTGTAATAAGGTAAAAGATTTGCCTCAAGATGTCGCTGGGTGGGTTCAAAAATCCATTTCCCAGATTTAGCCAAACCTCCCAATAAAAAAATGGCCTCGGGATGTGAAAACGCTACGAAATTGGCCAATTGCTCTCCCAAAATTTTACCGGTCACTTCAAAAGCAGCACAGGCGATTTCATCACCATGCTCTGCTGCTCTTGTTATATCTTCACCATGTAAGTTATTAAAAGAATAATTTCTAAGCTCACTATCAGAAATGGAATCTGAAAGCAGTTCAAATATGGTTCGTTTTAATCCTGTTGAGGAAACATAAGCTTCGAGTCCTCCTTTAACACCCAAACCGTCTAACCTGCCTTCTTTATCAATAGAAATGTGGCCCAATTCTCCAGCCATGGCGTCATGACCATAAATCAATGCTCCATTGGCATAGATACCTGATCCCAGACCCGTACCCAATGTGATGACCATAAAGTCACGCATTTTTTTAGCATCCCCATAAACAACTTCACCAATAGCCGCTGCATTGGCATCATTGGTCATATAAATAGGTACATTAAAATGGGACTTAATTTTACTCACAAATGGAATGATTCCTTTCCATTCTAAATTAGCAGCATGCTCAATGGTTCCTCGGTAATAATTGGCATTGGGGGCACCGATACCGAGACCCATCATCTCATAATCACAAGAAAGCTGTTTTTCTAAATATTGAATTTTTGACGCCAACACTAACAAATAATCATCCACCTTCGGGTAGCCCTGAGTTGGGAAATCTAAATGAGCATACAATTCACCTGATATATCGACGAAACCCACCTTGGTCAAGGTGCCGCCGATATCAATCCCTACTGCTAATTTTTTTAACATCTTATCCTTAATCATAATAACTAAGATGCAATATGCTAATTGTTTGCATAATTAGGAATTGAAAAAAAGGCAAATAATTATTTTTAACAAAAAATATGATTAATCCTTCAAAGAATTATAGAAAGAGATTGAATCCCAGCGATATCAGAAGCTAAATTTTTAAGAAAAACTGTGGCAAGCATTATTTCATACTCTTATAAAAAGCAACTGTACTTTAGGCAAGTATTGAAAAATTACCCCTATTTATATGATTATGTTGGCGAAAAGTAAATATATTGTTATTCAAAACAAAAGCACTTATGCCAAATGCTTCGTCAACGCCTATTGCTAACCGTCTTTACTCCTTAGATGCCTTACGTGGGTTTGATATGTTTTGGATCATGGGTGCAGAACAAATCATTCATCACGCCCATCAAATAAGCCAAAATCCTTTTTTGGAAACCCTATCTAATCAAATGATACATCCCGATTGGAATGGATTCGCTTTTTATGATTTAATCTTCCCTCTATTCCTCTTTATAGCAGGCCTGGCATCCCCCTACTCGGTGGTAAAAGAAATAGAATTAGGGAAATCTAAAAGTCAAATGGCTTTTCGTATTTTCAAAAGGACCTCTATTCTTGTCTTATTAGGTTTAGTCATCAATCAAGGCATTCATATCATGCCCATTTCAGAGATTCGGTTTGGCAGCGTGCTCGGTAGAATTGGTATCGCCTATATGTTCGCTAATTTTATCTTTATTTATAGCAAAAAAGAGTGGATGAACTACCTCTGGTTTGCAGGCTTATTGATCGGATATTATTTGATCCTTAAATTTACCTCAGCTCCGGGTTTCCCTACAGGGGATCTTACACAAGCCGGAAACTTTGCCTCCTATCTCGATCGCCTCATAATGCCTGGTAAATTATATTTAGGCAACCATGACCCCGAGGGGTTAGCTTCCTCACTACCTGCCATTAGTACAGGTCTTTTAGGTATTCTGGTAGGAAATTATATAAAAAATAATCCATCGAGCGGAGCAAAAAAATGTGTGCGACTGGCCATTATTGGCATCATTTTCATTTTGATTAGCCTTATTTGGAACCTCGATTTTCCTATAAACAAAAACCTTTGGAGTAGTTCATTTGTGATGCTCACAGGTGGCATCAGTATCTTACTCTTCACATTATTCTATTACATTATTGATGTGAAAGGCTATCGAAACTGGGCCTTCTTCTTCAAGGTAATAGGTGTAAATTCTATCCTCATCTATATATCCGGCACTTTTATTGACTGGCAATACACCACCAATGGTTTATTTGGATGGGTAGGCGAATGGATAGGCAACCCATTCAGTATTGTCGCCATGTCTCTGTTGTACTTGGGAGTAAAATGGGGTTTCCTTTATGCCCTTTACAAAATGAAAATCTTCTTGAAAGTATAGGCCAAAGCCCTCACATCTTTGGCCTCAATAAAGTCTTTAACTTTGGGTAAGGTTACGTACCTGGATGCCCTACTACCCATAGATCCTAACCAGGCATAGTAGCTCATAAGACTTACTAAAAGCACTCAAAAAAAAAATCATATAAGTGAGTCTATCAGAAGGTCATTCACTTGATTTCCAGCACCGCTTTGTTCTTCTCAGTTCAGCTGATGCAGACGTCCTTGTGAAGACTTAGGGCAAATAAAGATTAGAATAGATTAGGACAAAGAAGCCTCTACTACAATTGAAACGTCGAGTAACTTTGAAATTGGACAATTTAAACGCGCATCTTCTACCAAATCATTGAAGGTGTCTTGATCAATCCCAGGGACTTCTGCTTTGACTACTAATCGAGACTCGTTGATTACAAAATTTTCCATTTTTATGGCACATTGTACCTCTAGCTTTACTGGAGGAAAAGCATGCTCTGATAAGTTAAAACTCAATTGCATAGAAAAGCATGCCGAATGAGCCGCCGCAATCAATTCTTCAGGACTTCCGCCTGGAGCCCCCTCAAATCTTGACTTCGACGTATATTTCACATCGTTTAACAAATCACTCTCTGTGGACATCATACCATGCCCCTCTAGTCCATTTCCATGCCAAATGGCATTCGCTTTTTTGATCATAACTTTTTATATTAGATAACAAAATTAACAAATTCAAATTCAATAAATGAAGAACAGAAATTAAAATTTAATCATCTTGAAAATACATTTTTAGCGTTTAATCTCATCCATCCAACTTCATCTAATCAGATATAAGCCTAAGATCTATTAATTACAATAATAATTACGTCAGCAAAATACATGGTATACATGGTCATATTTTATGGTGCTTTTATAGTTCTTCTATATACTAATGACTTCAAAAGGGAACCCTTTCTCGAATTCCTGATATAATACTCATCATGGATTACCCATTCGCTTACATTTTTTGCCTTGCAGCGTTACGAAAATTAAATTCCTTATCTTTAATCAACCTAATGGTACATTAAATACTAAGTTTTTGAATTATGGAAAATCATAACCCTGTTTTAAAATTAATGATCGCCTCATTACTTTCAATAGCTATTTTATCCTGTACATCAAACGATGAGGTCATGATCGAAGTTTCCTATGATGCCACTTTAGGTACGGAAGGTTTTGATGGAAGACTCTTGGTCATGATTACAAAGGACACCCTTTCTGAACCTCGGTTTCAAATCAATGATACAAACCAAACTGGAATAATTGTAGGTAAAGACGTTCAACAATGGTCACCCAACACATCGGAGTCTTTCAGCAAGCAGACCCTCGCCTATCCTATAGAAACCCTAGCTGATCTGGAAGCAGGTGACTACTTTGTTCAGGCGCTTCTACATAAATATGAAACCTTTCAATTGGCAAATGGCCATAAGGTACAACTACCCGTGGATCAAGGAGAAGGACAACATTGGAATATCAGTCCAAAAAATATTTATAGTAAACCCATTAAAGTCACTATCGATAAAAGAGGTGGCCCCATTCAAATAGCCCTAACCGAAGAAATTCCTTCAATCGAAGCAGTGAAAGATTCTGAACATATCAAACACATTAAAATCAAGAGTGAGCTACTCACCAAATTTTGGGGTAGACCCATGTACCTACAAGCCAATGTATTGGTACCCAAAGGCTTTTCAAAAAATAGCACGGACCGCTATCCGTTGATGGTTTTTCATGGGCACTTTCCAAAAACCATAGGTGGATTTAGAAGTGAACCACCCACCTCCCCAAAACAAGACACCGTCTATAGCCGTCGCTTTGGCATTACAGGTTATCAATACATTCAAGAAAAAGAGGCTTACGACTTTTATCAGCAATGGATATCAGACGATTTTCCTCGTTTTTTGGTCCTTGAAGTACAACACCAAAACCCCTACTATGATGATTCATACGCGGTAAACTCGGCCAACTTAGGACCTTACGGTGATGCCATAACTTATGAACTGATTCCTCATATTGAAGAACTATTCAACGGCGTAGGAGAAGGTTGGGGACGTTTCCTTTACGGTGGTTCTACTGGAGGTTGGGAAGCCTTAGCGGCCCAAGTATTTTATCCAAAAGAATACAACGGCTGTTTTGCAGCCTGCCCAGATCCCATTGACTTTAGGGCTTATACCGTAGTAGATATCTATAACGATGACAACGCCTATTATACCGAGGGACCTTTCAAACAAACCTTAAGAGCTGGCATGCGTGATGGCAAAGGCCATCTAAAAGCCTATTTGAAAGATATGAACCGCCGTGAGTATATTCTCGGTAACAAGAGTCGGTCAGGTAACCAATGGGATATCTGGCAGGCCGTCTATTCACCGGTTGGCGCCGATGGCTATCCAAAGCCTATTTGGGACAAACTCACGGGTGAAATTGATCGAGAAGTGGCCCATTATTGGAAAGAAAATTATGATTTGAGGTACATCATGGAAAGAGATTGGGATCAAATGGGTGAAGACCTGAAAGGAAAAGTCCATATCTATTGTGGGGATATGGATAACTACTATCTCAATAATGCCGTGGTTCTGACCGAAGAATTCTTAGAAAGCACCACCAACCCTTACTACGGTGGTGAAGTGGCCTATGGGAACAATCAAGAACACTGCTGGAATGGAGATCAAGAAAACCCAAATTACCTCTCTCGACTTCGGTACAATACCCTGTATTTAGATAAAATAAAAGGTAGATTAAGCGCTTCTGCACCCAAAGCACATCACCTCAAAAATTGGGGATTATAAAATAAAGAATAAAATTTATGAACGCTGCGTAATTACACACTTATTGAATCCATTGGGGGGAATTGCTTTTTTATGAAATTCAACTATTAACCCTTAAAAATTACCGGTCCATCGGATGGCATTGGTGAGTAACTGCTGAAAATTCTTATGCCTGAATGTAATCGGTGAATGCCCCAATGCAGTATAAAAAACTTTGCCCTCTTTTTGCTCATGATACCAAACTATTGGATGGTCATGCCCCATACCCCAGTTTTTATCCTTTACTAAAAAACCAATGTTCCCACTTAGATCATAAGTAGCCTCATCTACAGTATACAGTACTGAACTCGTTTGAGCTCTTGGATTATCATAAAAACAATACCATTCGTCAGCCAAATCAAAAGTATCCATCAAACCTTCAGATAACCTATGATTCGCAGCCTCCGTATCTAAATACAATGTCGCGCTATCTAAATCTCGGCCTATATTATGATGGGAAAAATGAGCCTGAAGCACTTCATCTTCGTACCATCCCCATTGATGAGAATCATCTCCCGCAGCATGAATCCCGATAAACCCTCCACCCTGCTCGATCCAGTTTTTAAAAATAATCCGTTGGTCATCTGTTAACACTTTGCCACTCGTGTTGTTCCAGATCACGACTTGAAAAAGGGCCAATTGATCTTCATTAAATACACCCGCATCTTCTGTCACAAAAACCTTCCAGCCATTTTCATGACCCATTTGCTCATAGACAGATAGGGACGCTTCAATCGCTGCAGAATGCCTAAATCCATTGGCTCTTGAGAAGACTAATATAGATTTTTTACCTAAATCGCCTGGTAATTCGATGGGATCAGTATCGTAAAAGTTAATCCCTTTTTTAGCCTTATAAATAAAGATACCTATGAACAAAGTGACGCTTAAAAAAGCTCCAAATAGACCATAAAAAAAATATTTTAATATTTTTTTCATATCATGAGTGTAGTGAATGATAGAAAAAAATTCATTGATACATGAGGTTTCTCTGTAAACATCCCTTCAAGGCATTCGTAAATAATATCAGATCCTATCATTGTGTTTTTTATACACAAATAAAGATAAGTACTTAAATCTGAATTCTGTTATCAAATGACAGGATATAAATTCATCAAAAAGATTGTAGACTGGTTTATTTGGCTTATTGGACTAAAGAAAAAGGATTATTCATTCTACCATGAATAGGCTTTAATTTTTATGAAAATAATGGATCCCATTTAATGGGGTACATTCCAAATATTTAACCTGCTATTCCCTCCAAATTCATACTACATAATCAAGATTACGTGAATTTTCCATATTTATACTTTTCGACTTCACAAGACTCATAATGACTGCTTTCAGTTCCCTTATTTATTTAATACATATCATATTGACTTTGAATAATCGCTCGTTGACGCAATAAGTTTTGCTGAAATTTTTGACTTTCACCTTTGTCTTCTATCAATAATTTCAACCGCCAAGACTGACAATAAAGTTGCAAATAGTCCGTCCCTTTAAAAATGGATATGAGCCGGTAAGGAAATGCCAAAACTATAGGTTCCTGACTGACGCCCAACCAGATCAGAAGACCTTGTTTTCGAATCTCAATTTTACAACTACATACATCAGATTGTTTGTTTACTATGGCTATGATTTCGTCATCAACATCTATCAAGGTAAATACCTGTATACCAGGGTTCGCTGGACTGATTCTATCGGGCTCCACAAAGGTGCTTCCCACCAAGTCTCTTATTTGTGAAAGCATTGCCATGTCTGGATTTGAAAGATTGAAAAGCATATCCTTTTTTTTACAAAAAAAAACTTAATACTGGTAACACAAAAGAATATACCTGAATATCTGACCAGATTAAATTACTCTGATTTTTTTATCTACACAATCTTTGAAAATATACTAAAAACCTACATTATCATTAGCTTTACTTTCATGACATCAAAAGCACACATTGCTACTGTAAATTACGAAGACTTTGTCTCTCATGATCCAGATCGGAAATTAGACTTCATCACGCATTTAGGAAACTCATTGGCTGAAATTGGATTTGTTTTAGTAAGCAATCATGGAGTTACAGAAGCTTTGCGTAATGAACTTTTCAGTGCTTCTCAAAAATTCTTTGAACTCCCCGACGTGGTCAAAGCTCAGTATGAGTTTCCAGAATTGGCAGGCCAAAGAGGTTACATCGGTAAATTTAAAGAAACGGCTAAAGGATTTAAAAATCCAGACATGAAAGAATTTTATCATATTGGTCAGCCTGTCCACAAATCTATTGATTCTGAATATTCTCCTAACATTTGGCCTACAGAAGTTCCCGAACTCAAAGAAATTAGCCTCCGCGTTTATCAAACATTTGAAGAAACTGGCCGAAAATTACTTCAAGCTATTGCTTTATATTTAGACCTTTCGGAAGATTTTTTTAATGAAAAAATCCATTCAGGCAACTCTATCTTGAGATTGCTTCATTACTTTCCAGTAAAAGACATTTCCAAAGTGCCCCCAGGATCGGTTCGAGCGGCCGCACATGAGGATATCAATTTGATTACCTTACTCATGGGAGGTAGTGCCGAAGGATTGCAAGCCAAGACCAAAGCTGGCCAATGGATTGATGTAAATCCTCTTTCTGATCAAATCGTTGTAAATATTGGTGATATGCTTCAACGACTGACCAACGGCCAACTGGTCTCGACCAGTCACCGCGTGATCAATAAAAATCTGCTATTAATGAAAAAATCAAGATACTCAACACCCTTTTTCCTACACCCCGTTCCCAGCATGGATTTGAGCGCTCTACCCAGTACCGTAAACCAAAACCATCCTAAAAAGTTTCAAGACATGACCGCAGGTGCCTACTTAGATGAGCGTCTCATAGAATTAGGCCTAAAATAGAAAAATATGAATCCCAAAACAGAAAGTTTAATTGAGTCACTCCAAAAGAAATACGGCGATACAGGAGAGGATCTCAATGTCCATTTAGAAGGATTATTGCATGCAAAACCCATCACTTATTGGGATTACATACAACTTGAGTCACTTCTAGGTGCACAAAACCCAAGAACCAAGCATCCCGATGAAATGGTCTTCATTATTTACCACCAAACTACTGAGTTGATTTTTAAAATGATCCTATGGGAGATCGATCAAATAGCAGTAGAAAAGGATTTAAAAGCAGCCTTTTTTGCTGAAAAGCTGACTCGGATCAGTAGATACTTCGATTTACTTTCAAATTCATTTGAAATCATGAATGAAGGTATGCACGTAGACCAATTCATGAAATTTAGAACAACATTGACGCCCTCTTCTGGCTTTCAAAGTGCCCAATATAGATTGATTGAATTTGCCTCAACCGAGCTAATCAATTTAATTGATATCCGTTTTAGAGAGACCATTGACCGAAATACCCCTTTTGAACATGCCTATGATCATCTTTATTGGCAAGCTGCAGGAAAAAATCATGAAACCGGTGTCAAGTCCACGATGCTCATTGAATTTCAAGAAAAGTATATGGATGATTTCATCACCTTCATGAAATATTACCATCAAACCAATCTCTGGACTCGATTTAAAGGACTTCCCAAAGAAATCCAAAATGAGGTAAAATTGCGCAATGCCATGCGTCATTATGACCATACGGTCAATGTGAAATGGGTCATGTTTCACTATAAAACAGCTGCCAAATACTTAAAAAGTACGACAAACGTAAAGGCCACAGGTGGGAGTAATTGGCAAAAATATATGCATCCAAAATATCAAAAGCGTATCTTCTTTCCTGATTTATGGTCCCTTGAAGAACAAAACCAATGGGGCATAGATAATTTAAAAGCCTATAAAATTTTAACAAAATAAATGATCCCTTGACCAAATTCGAATTCCATCTATCTGTAAGAAAGGTATTGCAAAAGATGCTTCTATTAATCCCATTCATACTTGTAGGGCTGGGCACAATACAAGCGCAAACAATACCAACGTCGTCACGCAAACAAGTATGGGTTGATAGCCTCATGACCACCCTGAGCGTCCGTGAACAAATTGCTCAATCTTTTATGGCTGCTGCGTACACGCACAGTGACGAACCGAATGCAGCCCTTATAGATTTAATCCAAGATATGGGGATCGGTGGTATTATTTTTATGCAAGGAAATCCCACCCATCAAGTCACGGTCAACGCTGCCTACCAAGAAAAATCTAAAATACCCCTTCTCATGGCAACCGATGCAGAATGGGGGCTAAGTATGAGATTGTCTCAGACGACCCGTTTCCCTTTTCAAATGGCACTTGGAGCCCTCAGGGATGATGGACTTATTTATCAAATGGGGTTTGAAATCGGACTTCAAATGCGCCGATTAGGTCTGCATGTTAATTTCGCTCCAGTTATTGACATCAATAACAATCCTCTGAACCCTGTCATTAATTATCGGTCTTTTGGAGAAAACCGTATACGTGTAACCCAAAAATCAATCGCTTATATGAAAGGTCTACAAGCGGCAGGCATCATGGCTGTGGCCAAACATTTTCCGGGTCATGGTGATACACAAACAGATTCACATTATGGTTTACCGATCATTGAGCACAACAGAGCCCGATTGGACAGTATCGAACTCTATCCTTTTCAACGACTTATCCAAGAAGGTGTAGACGGCATCATGATGGCACACATAAATGTCCCCGCTTTAGATTCAACACCTAAACTAGCGGCCACCTTATCCAAAAAAATTGTCACTGACCTATTGAAAACAGAAATGGGGTTTAAAGGATTGATCTTTACCGATGCCATGAATATGAAAGGGGTCACCTCTGGATATGATTTGGGTGAACCTGAATTAATGGCTTACCTGGCCGGAAATGACATCATTGAATTTTCTTTAGACATCAGCGCATCTATAGCGCAAATTGAACAAGCATTTAAAAAAGGAAGGCTTACCTCCGAACAAATCGATACAAAATGTCGACGTATTTTACATCAAAAGTACAAGCTTGGCCTTCATGAAAAGCAATTTCAAAATACAGAAAATACCCTTCAAGACATCAACAACCAAACAGCAAGAGATTTAAATAATACTTTGACCAAGGCTTCTTTGACGGTATTAAAAAAGCATTATTTGGGATCCCATTTGAAGGGTGGGGAAATAGCCACTTTGTCCATCAATATCGATACGATCGCTCCGTTCCAAAAAGAGGCGATCCGGTTGGGTTTCAAAGACCACTTTTACCTCCCCAAGAAAGCAACCCAAGAGCAAATC
>TARA_B110000027_G_scaffold133357_1_pt1 | contig 10345 bp, 9 predicted proteins | sample TARA_B110000027 | Tara Oceans TARA_B110000027 (sample SAMEA4397101) | marine metagenome | biome: Polar Biome; feature: [SRF] surface water layer (ENVO:00010504); material: water (ENVO:00002006), including particulate matter (ENVO:01000060) such as... | depth 5 m
AGTTCGGAATGGGATCGGGTATAACCCCTTCGCAATAATCACCGGCGGGAAAGTTATACCTAAATAAAAAATATTGTAAACAAGCAATTATCTTCTTTTTAAGAGGTTTTAATTATGTTTTTTATATAATCTATGAGGTTTATCTTCCCAAAAATCTTATAAACTCTATTAGATAAATTCATGTTAGTTAAGGCTGAGGCATATCTCTCACCTCTTCTAGATGGAAGAAATTTAATTTTATAGTTAAACATCTTTGCCACCTGAATAATGCTATGGCTAGTTTTATTGGAAATACTATAATGCCTGGATTTATTTCTTTTCCATGCATAATAACATGCATCAACTGTGTCTGATATATGAGTAAATCTTCTTGATTGATTTCCTGGACGAACAACCGTTAATGGTTTTTGATTTAAATATTGGTTTTCAAATATTCCAATTACAGTTGCCATATTGCCTTTACTTATTTGTTTTGGTCCATAAACATTATAAAAATAAATAATCTCAAATTTAAAATTAAACCATTTTTTTAAGTTTTCTAACATTTCTAAATTTTTTGCCTTGGTAAAAGCATAAGGTGATAAATTTTTATCATCACCATTATTTCCAATACTAGCAGAAGTTGCTGAATAAATTAATTTAATTTTGTTAGTAAAACAAAAATTAAAAACTTCGTGTGATCCAATTGTGTTAGAATTAATACATTGATTCATTCTCAAAAAACTTTGATAAATTCTAGAAAACTCGCCAAAGTGAAAGAGGGAATGTATATTTTGTTTATACAATTTTAAATTTTTTGAAATATTTTTTGTATGAGATTTAATATATTTAACTCTTTTATTTTTTATATGATTTTTTTTTGACCCAGAAGAATAATCATCAATACTAATGATTTTAAACTTTGTCTTTTTTATTAATAAACTAATTAAATTTGTACCAACAAAGCCCGCACCACCTGTAATAATTATTATATTTTTCATTTTTAACATTCTTATTATTTGAGGTTTATAAAGTATTCATAAGTTTTTTAGAATTTTTTTAAAATTTACTCTTACCTATTACTAAGAATTTTTAATTCAGAACTAACCATTTCTTTTATAAGTGTTTTTATGTTAATTTTTGGCTTCCAATTTAATTCTTTTCTTGCTTTTCTTGAATCTCCCAACAGGTTATCAACTTCAAGTGGTCTATAATATTCTTTATCGCATTGAATAATACAATTTCCTTTAGAATCAAAACATTTTGATTTGATTCCTCTACCCCTCCATGTAAATTTTATATTTAATTCTTTAAGTGTTAAATTTACAAACTGTTTAACTGTATATTGATTGCCAGTAGAAATTACATAATCTGAAGAAATTTTTTGTTGCATCATTTTCCACATTGCTTCTACATAATCTTTTGCATGTCCCCAATCTCTTTTTGCTTCTAAATTACCTAAATAAAGTTTTTTTTGTAAACCAAATTTCATTTTACAAAGCGCAACTACAATTTTTCTGGTAACAAATGTTTCACCTCGTACTGGACTCTCATGATTAAACAGTATTCCATTGCATGCAAAAATATTATAAGCCTCTCTATAATTAATGGTAATCCAGTGAGCATAAACTTTTGCTACTCCATATGGACTTCTGGGGTAAAAAGGTGTTTTTTCATTTTGAGGAAATTCCACAACTTTACCAAACATCTCTGAAGTTCCAGCTTGATAAAATTTTGTTAACTTTTCAAAACCATGGAATTTAATAGCCTCTAGAATTCTAAGGGCCCCTAAACCATCTGCATTAGCGGTATATTCAGGAACTTCAAAAGAAACAGCTACATGAGATTGTGCGGCTAGATTATAAATTTCTGTTGGTTTAACTTTTTTTATTAAAGAGGAGACTGAGATTGCATCCGTTACGTCACCGTAATGTAATATTAGTTTTCTATTTTTTGTATGCCTATCTTGATAAAGATGATCTATTCTGCCAGTATTAAATGAAGATGACCTTCTTTTCACACCGTGAACTATATAGTTCTTTTTTATCAAGAACTCTGAGAGATATGAGCCATCTTGACCAGTTATACCAAAGATTAGAGCTATTTTTTTTTTCATAAATTAATGAAAGTATATTGTACTAAAATTAATCAATATTGTAAAAATATTTTTTTGAATCATAAAATCAGCAAGAAACTTTTTATATCAATGTTTTAATAAATGCTGCGTAAGAACTTCAAAAGTTAAAAAAAATGATTATAATAAAGTATGCAGAAGAATAATTATGTTGAGTTAATAGCGATATCTACAATTTCGATTTTACCAATCCTTTTTGTAGTTGGTTCGGGCATAATTAATGTATCTATTATTTTATTAGATTTAATACTTCTCTATGAGCTATTTAAAAAAAAAAAGATCTCTTATTTAGATAATAAATATTTTTACTCTTTATTTTCTATCTGGGTAATATTATTGATTAGTTTAATTTTTTCTAACCACTTTTATGATTCTACGTATAGAGCCATAGGGTTTATAAGATTTGTTTTTTTTGTTTTTGCTATCAGGTATTTTTTTACTTTAAATAATGGGGAATTCAAAAATATAATATTGAATGCTTGGACCATCTTTTTACTCATCATTACTTTTGATTTAATTTATGAATATATCTTTGGAGTTAATATATTGGGTTTTGTCTCCCCAATGCATGGTAGATTAGTAAGTTTTTTAGGAGATGAACTTAAAATTGGGGGTTTATATTTTGGTATCTTGGGTTTGGGTTTGGCAAACTTATATATTTACATATCTACAAAAAAAAATACTAACTTTTATAAAGATAATTTTTTCTACTTAATGGTTATACTTTTTTTAGTGACTTCTTTCCTAGTGGGAGAAAGATCTAATTTTGTTAAAGTATTGCTCTTATTAGTTCTTTTTATAATTTTTCGTGATAGGGAGAAATTATTAAAAAAATTCTTGATAATTATGGGAGGCTTTATTATTATTTTTTTTATTACAAGCTCTAATGATTTACTAAAATATCGTTTCTGGACTTCATTCTTAAAGCCAGTGATTAAAGACCCAATTCATATAATTGGAAATACCCAGTATGGATATCTTTATAAAGGCGGGCTAAATATGTTTAATAATAATAAGCTTTTTGGAGTGGGCCTTAAAAATTTTAGGAATGAAATCGGTAAAGACAAAGTGTATATGAATGCTGGGTCAAATCACCCGCACCAATTTCATATTGAAATTTTAGCAGAACTGGGAGTGATAGGGTATTTGTCATTTTTTATTTTTTTTGTGTTTAACTTATATTTTTCAATTAAATATTTTTTAAGAAATAAAGATTTAATTCAATTAAGCGCTCTATTATTTGTTTTTTGTTCGCTCATTCCATTGTTGCCCTCTGGCAGCTTTTTTTCAACATTTGGAGCAAGTATATTTTGGTTAAATTTTGCACTTATGTTGCCAAGAAATAATTAGTTTTTTGATGCTAACTTTAGAGAAAAAAATATTTTTGAGTAAAGAAAAATATAAAATACTAGGTTAAAAATTATTAAAAATATTTGATATTGTGTATTTTCAGCGTGAAGTGATGCAATGAGAAATATTATAGCATTATAAGAAATAATGATAAAGCTGGAAAGATTATTCGTATTATTCTTGTATAAAGTATTTTTTTTTATAAAAACAAATATTAATTGATGCAAGTGGTATCTGTCTGCCACAGCTGGTGACACTTTAAATACAAATTTTCTTAAAATTGAAAATAAATTTTCGAAAGCTGGATACCAAAGAAGCAAAACAATGAAAAATGGAGAAATATTTTGATTTCCATTATAAATTTTTACCAAAATAAAACATACTGTTAAACTCAATAAATAAGATCCACTATCCCCCAAATATAATTGGTTAAAAATATTTAATAAAAATAAGAATGTTAAAAAAATTATTGAATAAATAATTAAATGTAAATCTAAATTCAAGCTTTCAAAAAGACCTAAATTAAATATGATTAAAATTATTGACAAGTAATAACCTAAAACCAAACCATTTAAGCCATCAATAAAATTTGTACCATTCATTACCACTATCAGACAAAAACCTGTAAATAAAAAACCAATAAATGAAATTTTCAATAATTCATCAAGAAAAATAATTCGCGTAGATTGAATGTGAAGCTCTGTAAAATGAACAAACCCATATAATAGAATGGCTTGAAGTATAATTCGAATTTTAGGAGATATTAATAATTTTATATCAGTTACAAAACCAAGTAAAAAAATTAAAAAAATAACATAATTGAAACTTTGTAATAAGAATACTGATATGAATAAGAATACAAAAATACCTCCTGATAATGGTATATTTTTTTTTCCTGCTAAAGTTTGATGTTTTTCCCCTGAATAGCTAGAAAAAAGTTTATTTTTCAAAAAAAGCAAATTAATAACAAAAACAATTATTAAAGAATTTATAAACAGAATATTTTGCATCTACTTTTTTAAAGAATTTAGACTTAAAATTATGAGATAATAAATGGATTTAATATAATTAAATTTCATATGCTTATTATATACTATAAATCCATCATATAATTTTTGTATAATAGATGATGAAAGAGAACCTTTGGTCTTACGCCATGCAGTTAAATTTTGATCCAAAGAAGCAATCTTAATTTTTTTACTTAGAATTTTAAGCCAAAGTATAAAGTCTTCTTTTGTTTTTGTTTTGTGGAACATACCAGTCTCCAGTAAAATTTTTTTTTCTAACAAAACAGTTGATAACCCGATATCGCAAGATTTTAAAAGATCTTCTACTTTTATGAAGTTTCTTGCTTTTCCACTTCCAATAGTTTTATTTTTGCTATCTATTATTTTATAGGAAGTGTGAGATGCTCTATGTTCATTCATTCTCATAAAATTTAATTGTATTTTAAGTTTATTTTTTGTCCATAAATCATCAGAATCTATAAAAGCAATATATTTACCTCTTGCTTTATTAATTCCAACATTTCTTGATAAACCTGCTCCTATATTTTTTTTATTTATTAATAAAATTATTCTATTATCTAATTTTGAAATTTTTTTGATATAAGCAAGATCTGATAAGTTTGTGTCGTCATAAACTAAAATTATTTCAAATTTTTGATGACTTTGACCTAAAATAGAGTTGATGCACCCTTTAATATATTTTTTGTTTCTGTAATATGGAATAATAACACTGACCAGGCTCATAACAATTAAACTTTAATTATATTATAATGTAAATGATGTCTATCATAGATAAGTTTAGTAGTTTATGGATCATGTTGTTAAAAAGCATGTTGAAAATAATTAGTTTTTTTGTATATAGAGATAAAAATGTACGATAAATTTAAAGATTATCCATTGATGAATGCTAGAAAAGGCAATGTTCCTTTATTCTATCCACATATTCCAAAAAATGCGATAAAATCCCTTAAAAAAGTTTTATCAGGCAGGTGGATTGGTCAAGGTCCCTTAGTAGATCTTTTTGAAAAAAAATTTCAGAAAAAATTTACAAATAAACTTCCTTGTGTAGCTGTAAGCTCTGGAACAGGTGCTTTACATCTATCTTTTTTATTGGCTGGAATAAAAAAAAATGATGAAGTAATTTGTCCAGTTTTTACTTGTACAGCAACAAATATTCCACTTTTATATATTGGTGCTAAAATTAAATTTGCAGATATTGATCCTAATACTCTAAATATATCTTTAGAACATGTTAAAAAACTAATAACAAAAAAAACAAAAGCAATTGTTTTTGTTAATTATGGAGGTTTACCTTGCAACCTTAAAGAATTAAATGTTTTGGCTAAAAAAAATAATATAAAACTTATTCAAGATGCGGCACAAAGTTTAGGTTCCACTTATCATAAAAAACCGATAACAGATTACGCAGATTTTACTATTTTTAGCTTTCAAGCAATAAAACATATCAGTTCAGGAGATGGTGGATTGGTTTGTATAAAGGATAAAAATTTAATAAAAAAAGCCAATAGAATTAGATGGTTTGGAATTGATAGATTAAAAAAACAAAATGGAACTTGGGAAAATGATATTAAAGAAATTGGTTATAAATACCAAATGACTGACATAGGTGCTTGTTTGTTGTTAGATTCTCTTAAAGAATTTGAAAAAATCCTCTTGCATAGAAAAAAAATGTTTAATATTTATCTTAAAAAATTAAAGAATAATAAACATATCACAATAGTTGATGAAGATGGAAAATTTACACATAGTGCGTGGTTGTTCACTATACTGACTAATAAAAAAGACTATTTACAAGCAAAACTAAGACTAGCAAAAATTGAAACAAATCAAGTACACTTTAGAAATGACAGGTATTCAATATTTAACAAATTTATAAAAAATAAAAAATTTCCTAATATGGATTTTGTTGAGAAAAAATATTTAGTACTTCCTTTGCATACCAAGATGACAATTGCAGATGCCCATTATGTTGCAAACACAATTAATAAGATAGTTTAATAGTAAAATCTATAATTTCAAACTTATAGATAGCCTTTGGTTATTTCTTTTTATAAGATGGTATCATTTTTATGATAAGTTGAATTATATTTTAAATTGTTATAAATTTAGTAATTGTGATTACTAAAAATTTTTTCTCAAGTTTAATAAAGTTAATTTCTATATTTAAACTCAAAATTAAAAAAAAAATTTCTCCAACATTTGTAGGTGTTTTTAAAACATATCAAGAGGCATTTTTAGCATCAAATAATCCCATTAAATATGTTAATAAAAATCATCAAGTCAAAAAAGGATTTTTAGATTTAGAAACAACAGAAGTTTCAGCTAGGTGTGCTATTTTTCCATTATTTTGTGCAATAGTTTTAAATAATGAAGATAATGAAAAAGAATACGAATTTTTAGAGATTGGTGGAGGAGACAATCCTGCTTTTTTGTATATTTTAAAAAGCACTAATAAAAAAATTAAGTGTCAAATTTTAGAAGAAGAAAACTTTGAAATAGAAATTCCTAATGAATATAAAAACTATACATTTTATAAAAATAAAATTGAAGATATCAATTTTAAAAATTTATCCTCAGCTGTTTTTTCATGCAGTATTCAATATATGGAAAATTATATAGATATTTTAAATAAAATTTTTGAAAATAAAATTAAATATGTTTTTATTGTCGAAACTTTTTTTACAAATAAAAATGAAAATATCTACACCTTGCAAAAAAATGTGAAGAATACCACATTCCCAAATACTTTTTTTTCACTTAATAAATTAAATGAAATTTTTGAAAAGAATTCTTACAAACAAATCTATATAACAAAAAGAAATATTAACAAATATAGTCACAATAAATTAGAAGGAAAAGAATTTTTTTTTAGAGATATAATATACAAATTGATTTAATCAAAATATAATAATTCTAGTATCCAATTGTAAAAATTTTTTCACATGTTTTTTCATTAAAATTTTTTTTGTATTTATCTAAAAATATTTGATATAAATTACCCAGATCGTGCGAAGATAATTTTTTTTCTAATAGATTTAATAATTCTTTTTCAGTATTAAAAGTAATAAGATTTGATAATTCTGGGAAAAAAATATCTGAATTAAAATTTCTTACTTGAATTAATATTCCACCACTTTCAATAATTCCAATGCTTCTTGTATTTAAAACTTCATCTCCATCTTTAGGTAGAAAATCTACACATATATTGCCTCTATAAATTTTTTTCATAAAATTTGGGTCAAAATTAGATTCTAAGGAATCTTCAAATATATTTTGAAGCTCTGTACCAACTAAAATACATTTATGCTTGAATTTCTCCTTAATTTTTTTTACTAAATGAATCCTTAATAAATTCTTAATACCAATATAAATTTTTTGTTTTTTTTCGTTATCACCTTTCACAAAGTCCCAAAATTTTTCATTATCAATCAAGCTCAAATTTTCAGTTAACAAAGTTTTTTTGCTTTCCCATATTAACTTGACTTCTTCACTAGACGTATGTGTAACTTTTAATGCAATAACAATTTTTGGATTATTAAATTTAACTTTTTTAATTAAATTACATGGATAGAACTGAATAAACTTTTGTCTTTCTGTAAAAATACTGGCTGTTACAATGAAATTATTTTTATATGATTTGTATTCATCTAATCCCATTGATATTAAATCATCAGATAATTTGTAATTTGTGCCTCCAAACCAAATATTCATTGCGTTTTGTTCATTTTTTAGAAATGGAGATCCGTCACATGATATAAATTTGAAATTTTTTGATATATCTAATTTATAAATCAAATAACCAATATATGATAAAATTACTCCTGATAAATTGACAATTCTATAAGGGCCAATTTTTTTTGAGTATAGAAAATTATTCAGTGCAACTTTTCTATATTTTGATTTGAAAATAAGAAAGATTATTTTCCCCATAATATTCAAACGTTAAATTTATTTAATACTTTTTAATCTATTTTCTATTAAAATGAATTTTTTATTAAAAAAGTTCATTTTCCTTACTTTATGTGTGACAAAAATGATTGTTTTATCTGATTCGTTTTTTGAAAGATTATTAAATATTTTTTCCTCTATTTTAAAATCAATTTCACTAGTGGTTTCATCAAATACTAAAATGTCTGAATTTTTATAAAGGGCTCGTGCTATTGCAATTCTCTGTTTTTGTCCACCAGACAAGTTGCTTCCATTGTGAGATACGTACATTTTATGCTTATCTTTATGTTTCCTTATAAAGCTCCAAATTTCTGCTGTATTGCAGCATTTTTTAAAACGCTCAAAATTTACGTCAGAATATTTTTTAGTGTTGGTGATATTTTTTAGTATTGTCCCTTCCTCTAAAAAAATATTTTGTGTTATTAAAGATATTTTTTTTTGATAAGACTTTAAATTTTTTTCATCAATCTTAATATTATCTAATCTAATTAAGCCTTTGTCTGGTTTAATTAGGCCAGTAAGTATATCAAGTATAGTGCTTTTTCCAGATCCCGATTCTCCTAATATTATTATTTTGTCTTTTTTATTAATTAATAAATCTAAATTTATAATTAATTTTTGATTAGTATTGTGTTTAAAGCTTATTTTTTCTAACTTAATATTTTTTTCAAAATTTACTATACTTTTGCTTAATAGTTGTGATGGCTCAACCTCTTTTTTTTTAGGTATACTTATTTTTTTTTGTGCTTTAATTAATCTAATAAAATTAATAACACTTTTAATATTGTAATATGATCCAGCTGTTCTTGATATCGCAAGATAGATTGCATTAATTAATGGATTTAATTTTTGAGCTCCATAAGCAATTGCCACTATCTTTCCTACGTCTGTTAAGAAATTATGCCCAGCTGAAACTAAAAAAAATAAATACCCCACTAAAATTATAGAGAGTAAATTGATAATAATCACTGAAGGCACAAAGGAAACTATCCCAAGAAATATACTGCCTTTTGTAATTTTTAGATCATATTCTGAAAATCTTTTTAAAAATGTAAATTGTAAATTATCAATTATTACATTTCTCATATTATTAAGTAATGATGATAATATGTTAACTTTTAGTCCTATGTTTTCTGAAATATCTTTGCTGATTATAGTCATTTTTTTTTTAAATGATAAAATAATTGACAAATAGATGATTAAAAAAAATAATAGTGAAAAAAAAGTAATTTTAATATCAATGAATAATAATGTAACAAGTATAGCAAAACCAATCAATGCTGAAGAAATAGCTGTTAGTCCATAAATTATTACATTTCTTATATCTTCAATTTTTGAAAGGTTTGATGTTACAGAATTTATATTAACATATTTATTATTTAATAAATTTAAGTAAACTAATTTTTTAAAAATTATTTGGTTAAACTCATATATAACACCATGAGAAATCTTTGCATTAACCAAGCCATGTATATATCTAAATAGGATTGAAATAACTGTTATTGATAAGAATAAAAATGAAAGAGAAGCAAACAAATCTTTATCAGAATATTCCTTTATATTTATTAAAAGATTTATTTTATCTTTTGAGGTAATTCCATTCCCTGATGCATAACTAACAATATTCATTAATGACGTAATACTTATAAAGTCAATTATCGCGATGAATATTGATAGTAAAATATAAATGTAGAATAACTTTTTTTTACTTAAACTAATATTTTCCCAGATTTCGGAACATAAAAAAAAAAACTTATTTAATAATCTCATTTTTAAAGGGGGTTATTATAATTTTAAATTTATACAATTGTACAATAAAGATTGGCACAATTTTTTTTATATCTATAATATTTAATCATTAAAAATTTTTTTCAGTGCATAAATCAAGCCAATTGAGCTATTAGTA
>TARA_B110000027_G_scaffold35400_1_pt1 | contig 10323 bp, 2 predicted proteins | sample TARA_B110000027 | Tara Oceans TARA_B110000027 (sample SAMEA4397101) | marine metagenome | biome: Polar Biome; feature: [SRF] surface water layer (ENVO:00010504); material: water (ENVO:00002006), including particulate matter (ENVO:01000060) such as... | depth 5 m
CTGCTACTTATAAATTTGCTTTTGCAAAGAGTTTACTTGAATTAGTAAACAATGAAACTACTAGAATTAGCCTTCAAGAATTGTCTGAACCTTTCTCAAGGAACATACTAAACCATTTAAAAGAAAACGACAAGCAAGGCAATTCAAAATCAAGTACTTTCTTGAACGGATGTAGGTCATACTTATCTGATGAATTAGAGCATTCGGAATTATTAAAGCTTACTGAACAAATAGGCTTTACATATGTAATAGATTCTTTTCAAAATGTTAATGGAGGAGAAATTCCTAATCCCTTTTATCACAAGGATTACATAGGAAGAAAAAAAGAAAATTTATGAACTACAAAAAATGGAATAATGCATTTATAAATTACTTTTTTAAAAAAAATAAAGATGAAGAAATACTTCTCTATGTAGATGAAACTGTAATTAATAAAATTGGAGAAAATAATGAATTAGGTGGAATAAGTGATTTTTTAAAAGCTATTATCGTTAATAAAGATAATCGAAAATTAATTTACGAAAATAATATAGACAGGGTTCCTAACGGAAATGTAGCATTTAATCGAAGAATTCAATCTGGTTCAATTTTTGAATTTGCACTTTTTCTATCAGAACATAAAAGCCCTAAAACAAAATTACCATTTCTTAACTATGTTATTCTTGCAATTTATGCTTATTCTGATTTAGAAATAACAAATAGTAGCTATTATCATAATTTAAATACTTTAATTAGTAACATAAATTTTCAACAAAAAAAAATTAGTTCTAATAATATAAAACTTGACGATTTATTTAATAAAATAAAGCTTTTTGATCCACGATTTAAAAATGAGTTAATCGGTAATTTGGCTTTTATGGGCTTATTAAAATATCAAGTAGTTTTATCTCCTAAAGAAAAGTATGAGTTTGAAGAAACTTTGTTTAAACATAAAATAACAATACTCGAAGATTCTAACTATCATTCATTTGCTAATAAGTTTCTTTCAGTAGTTCCTAATCATTACAATACTATTAGAGAAAAAATAAAGTTAGGTGGTAATGACCCTGTATACGCTAGATGGTTCTTAAATAAGGGTGAAAACTTTAACTCTCAAAATTTTTTATCAACTAATCCAAATGTAGCTATAAGTAAGCAAGTTGGTGAAATTGCACTAGTTTTCAATCCTGAAAATGAAAAGCATTTATATCTGTCAATAAATACTGCTGGTGTATGTGATATAAAAATTGAAGGATATCAGTTTTTTCTTAATAAAAAAAGAGAAGATGGTTTTTCAACTTCCCCTGTTATATTAAATAATAAAAAAGAAGTTTCTTTTAAAAATTACGATACTATTGAAACTGAAGATTATAAATTTTCGTTTTTACCATTAAAAAGGGTGAATTTTTTTCAAAAAAATAGTTTAAATCATTATCAACAAGTACTAAACCCTGTTGCAAATACACCTACTTATATTGTTGTTAAAAATGACACTAGGGAAATCAATAATTGGGAAAAGTGGAAAAATAAAAATACAGCCGGGTGCGGTGCATCCATAGATTTAACTAAAACGGAATCTCTTTTTACAGAGAATTATGTGCTTTATAAAGCAAAGTCTATTAATAAAGAGTATTACACAAGAAATATAAATATTGCAGCAATTGATTATTCGAAGGAACTTTATATCAAAAAAATTGGTGGTTATAAATTAAAAGGCAGAAACACTTATTTTGATGTTGCATTGCCTAGTTTTAAAATACAAAACCCCATAGGTATTGACGAAGAACTAAAAGTTGTTATAAAAACAAATGGTAATAGGGATAGAGATATTGAGTACCATACATTACAAAATAACATCGTAAAGTTATTTTTAAGCACAGATAAGGTTATCATAGAAGCACAGCAGATAAACATAACCTTTAAGCTTAAAAAATTAATAAAAGAATTTAGTTTTATGGTTATACCCTCAGAAATTAAAGATACACTTTTAACATCCCTTTTTAAATTAAATCAGTGGGGTGTTGCATCTAATTCTGAAGAAACCTGGACTAATGGAAATGAGATAAAAGGAAGTCCTAGAATTAATATTGGTAAAGGTAGGCATGTGGTAAAAGATTTAGATAATGAACACAGAGCGGATAATAATTATTTTATTTATTTACTCTCTGCGCTGGCCAATAAAAAAGATAGTGAGGAACTCTCGTATTCAAATGTTTTAGGGTTAATAAATTTAACAAAGACATATTATGACATAAACAAAATTGATTATACTTTTGATAGTTATACAAGTAGAAGTATAATTAGAAACCTGATAGCATTAGAATATCTTAATAAGATAAAGAATGAACAAAATGAAGATGTTTTTCAAATTGTACCTCCCACACTTTTGAAATTAGAAAGGAGTTTTAGATTAGGCGGTAATCAAATATATAAACTAGCAGGGGTTAGGTCAAGAAGACTAGATCAAGTAATTATTGAGTATTGTAAAGAAAATTATGTTGGTATTAAATATTTGGATTTTAAATATGAGTTAAATCAACAGCAACTTTTTGAACATTTAATATTACCATCGATGTTCTTTATAGATAGTAATATTAATATTAAAGATTTAAATAATTTTATTAATCAAGAGTTAGGAATCAAACTTCTATTGCAGGATGAGTATCATATTGGAGATTCTTTATTAAACTTTATTGAAAGTGTTAATTCTTTTGAAAAGTGTTTTCTTACAGGGTCTGGTGGTAATTATGAAAATCAAATATTTGATGAAGGAGTAGATCCTACTTTACCACGTATCATTAAGTCAAAAAATGAGTTTAGTATACGAGGACAATTTTATAAAAAGAGATATCTAAGAATTTCTGAAAATAATCAAAACGGTGTTTTTAGTGAGGATAAAATATTGATAAATTGGGCTAAATTATATGTTTTACATAAACAACAAAAAGCAGTATTGTTTTTAAAAAGGCCTAAATGGAGTGGGAAAAAATACAACTTTATTTCAGACATATTAATTCCTAAAACGTTAGTTTTACCCTCCATTTTTTACAAAGCTCTAACAAGTATTAATCAAGGTATACCAGAAATACAAAGAGGTTTTGTTGTTAATGCTTCTGAAATTTTTGAAATGCAAAATAAACGATTTGTTTATCTTGATTATTATCACGTTAATATAGAAACAAAACCAGAAAGGAGAGAGAATATTTCTCGTATTCTTACAGGTAGTAAAGAAGTTTTAAATAACAAACAAATAGCTTTTTACTCAGAATATGAAGCAGGTATTCGTATGTATTATTCGGTTTGTAGCACATTTAGTAGTGTGAGTGAGTTGATTGTATTTAGAGGTAAAGACGATGATATTATTGCATTATGTGATAATTACAAAAATGTTTATTTAAAACATGAGAGTGGTCATGAAATTACCATAGACAATCAAAAAATAAAAGTTGTAAAACTAATAAAAGATGGTACAACTACTATTAATAATATATTTTCACTCATTGTAACTAAAAATTCCGATGGTTTAGAGTTTAATGTTGATATAGAAAATAAATTAGTTTTTGAAAATGAAAAAGAAGAAGAAATAAGAATTTTAAATCTAGATAGCAATGCCTAATAAAGACTACCAAAAATTACTTTCAAAAGATCCAATAGGTGCTTTTAATAAAATTAAAGATAATTATGTAAGATATTTTAAAACGATGTATCGTCTTAAAGATGTTGATTTAAATAATAGAAAAAACGATAAATTATTAAAAGGAGATAGTCTTTTAAAAGAACCTTATATAGAAATTTTACCTGAATATGAAAATTGTTTAGATAGTATGGGTAATAAACTTTCTCTTAGGGATGTTGCCGAAAAATTAACAGGAGCTTTTGGAAAAGACACAGATGCAAAAGACTTTATAGAAAAGTTTATCTCGAGTGGGTTGATGAATTACCCACCCTATGCTCATCAAGTAGAAATGCTTGAAAAAGTATTTGTTAATAAAAGAAGTACGGTAATTAATTCAGGAACAGGTTCTGGAAAAACTGAATCCTTTTTACTTCCTTTATTAGCGTCTTTATATAAAGAAGGTAAGACTTGGGATACACCAAACTATAATGCTAATTGGTTTAATGAATCTATGGGTGTCGGTACTAAACAAGGATATATCCCCGTTCAAAGGAATGGAGAAAATAGAGATGCTGCTGTTCGATCATTAATTCTTTATCCAATGAATGCCTTGGTGGAAGATCAAATGACACGCCTAAGAAAGGCTTTAGATAGTGATGAGGTCAGAAGTTTTTTTAATAAAGAAGAGGGGTTAAAAGGTAACCGAATATTTTTTGGTAGATATAACGGAAATACACCTGTTCCTGGCAGCACAATTGAGGAAGCTAAACAAATAAAAAATAAAGAAAAATTAGATAAAATTGCTGAACAAAGTTTAAAGATTCAAAACTATGTTGAACAAAATAGAAATACAGAAGGTTTTAATGCAGATGACTATTTATATATAGAGCCAAGGTTAAGTCAAATTACACCAACTGCTGAAATGATTACACGTTGGGATATGCAAGAAACTCCACCAGATATTCTAATCTCTAACTTTTCAATGTTAAGCATTATGTTAATGCGTGAAGTTGAGAGCAGAATCTTTTCAAAAACAAAGGAGTGGTTAAACAGTGATAAAGAAAATGTTTTTCATTTAATTATTGATGAACTGCATTTATTTAGAGGAACACAAGGTACGGAAATAGCCTACTTAATTCGGATGTTTTTAGATACTATTGGTTTATCTCCTGTTGTTGATGATAATAATGGTAAAATTATTCCGAACCCACAATTAAGAATAATGGCTTCTAGTGCCTCTTTAGGAGATGAAGATGAAACTCAATCTTTTTTAGAAGAATTTTTTGGAGTGTATTATGAAGATAAGTCAGTTCATTTTTCAGTACAAGAAGGTGCTGATTATAGAACACATAATACACTAGCTGATCATATAGATTTGTCAGAATTTAGAACTGTTGTAAATAAAAATTATTTATCTTTTGAAGAAGAAGATAAAAAAATTATCGAAGATGAAATTGCAGGGAAATTTGGTTTTGATAGTATAGATGATTTTTTCAAAAATAATTCAGAAGCTATCTTTGGTGCTTTTCATAAAATAATGCAAAGAAGTGATGATGATCAAACATTGGTTCCTAAAAAATTATCACATATAGCAAAAAATTTATTTAATGGTGATGAAGAAGCTTTAAGAGGTTTTTTTATAATTAGAGCGACAGATAAGATAAATGAATATAAATTACCACGTTTTCGATTTCACCAGTTTTACAAATATATTGAAGGGTTATGGGCAGAACTCCTTCCTCAAACTGAGGCAAATCAAAAACCGTTTGGTGAACTTTTATATACACCTAAAAATGTTTTAGTATCAGAAGATCAACAAAAAAATCATAAGGTATTAGAAACATTACGTTGTGAAGTATGCGGAGAAGCTTTTGTTGGTGGTAATAAGCAAAGAATTAGCAATTCAAAATGGCAACTTAGTTTAAATAGTCCAAACTTAGATAAGATCCCTAATTTGAATTCTACACCAATGGTACAAAATAAGCAGTATCACGAATATGGTGTTTTTTGGCCTAAATCACATGATGAAGAACTTACTTTAGATGAATTCAATCAAACGAATGAAGACGGAATTTCAGCATATACACAAAATGGAGTTAGTGGCAATTGGGTCAAATCAAGTATAAACCCATATACAGGTGAAATTCTTTTAGAAAATTTTCAAAATGATCAGAAAACTATTAAAGGGTATACTTTTAAAATTGAGCCTCATGGAGTCAATAATGAGTTGAGACAGGTAATTTTAGATACAGAAAAAGATAAAAAGGGAAGAGCATTGGAGGCTTTACCAAGTGAATGCCCTTCTTGTAATGCTAATTTTATTAAAAGGAAATATACACACTCACCTATTCGTAGTTTTAGAACAGGTATTTCTCGTAGCAATCAAATTTTAAGCAAAGAGCTAATTTATCAACTAAGTGGTAAAAAACCAAAATTAATAGGTTTTTCTGATAGTAGAGAGGATGCTGCTGGACAAGCTTTTGGTATTGCAAGAGAGCATCAAAGAGATATGATAAGGATGCTTTTTATTGAAAGTATTAATGAAATTTCTGAACCGGATCCTAGAATTATTGAATTAATTGACTTAGCTAAAGCTCTCGGAGAAGACATTGATAACAGAAGGTACAGAGGGGATTTTAATGATGTGACAAATTTTGATGAGGTTATTGGTTGTGTTTTAGACGGCAAAGAGAGAGAATTACAAGAATTTATTAACCCAATAGAGGCTTTTAATATTGAAGACCTAATAGGTCAAAATTTAGATGGTATTTTAATTAAAAAAATGCTAAGACTGGGCTTGAATCCATTTGGGGTAGATTATCATAAACAACATTTCACATATAATAACAAAGATTACCATTGGAGTATTTTATATGATTTTGATGTAATGAAATGGGATAGCATCGAAAATGTGAGAATTAAAATAAGTGATCAAAATTATAATGAGGATATAGGCACAATAAAACAAGATATAAGAGATGTAGTTTCTGCATACATTTTTAAGAACACTTTTGGAATCTATATGGGATTAAATACTGAAAGTTCAGGTATAGGTTTTATTTCAGCGAAAAACATTACACAAGAAAATATTTTACCATTAAAAAATTTATTACCCGATACACTAGATCCTATAAATTTCATGAATGCCTATATAAGAATTATGGGAGATAATTTCCGCTATACAGATCCTGATTCTTTTGATACTCCTGCTTATGGAGATTATAATTCATTATCAGTAAAGTTTAAAAATCCAATAAGAAGGATTGCAAATCTATATGATATAGATCAGATGCAACTTGGTAATACAGTTTATAGTCTCTTAAACCAAATATTTGGTAATGAACAATTCATCATTATGGGTAATTCTCTGTCATTTAAAATTGCTGATGAAACTGCTATTTATTTTGAATGTGGAAATTGTGGTAAGATACATCTTCACAGGGGGATGGGGATTTGTACTAAAACTCAATGCTTAACAGAGTTAGAGACAGAACCAACAGGGACGGTAAATGAATTAAGAGAAAATAATTACATCTCTTATGATATTTTTGAAGAGCCAAGAAATCCAATGCCTTTACATACGGAAGAACTTACGGGTCAAACTGATAATCAAGCGGAACGACAATTACAATTTAAAGGGGTTTTTGTAGATGAAAACAAGGCAGAGCAGTTAACTAAAGAGATTGATATGGTTAACGTTACAACTACTATGGAAGTAGGCGTTGATATTGGTAGTTTAGAGGCAGTATTTCAAGGCAATATGCCTCCGACTCGCTACAATTATCAGCAACGTGTTGGTAGAGGAGGAAGACGTGGTCAAGCTTATTCTACAGCGTTTACATTTTGCAGAGGTAAAAGTCATGATTCTTATTATTATCATAATGCTCTTGATGAAATCACAGGAGGTAAAAATTTAGCACCTAAACTAACTTTAGCTCCTACTGGTGATGAAGGAAATAAAGCGTTAAAGTTACCAATTGTTAAACGAATTATTACAAAGCATATACTTCGCAATGCTTTTAATGAAACTGGAAATCAATCAAAATTAATAAGTGATACGCATGCCGAATTTGGATTAGCTACCAATTGGATAAATATAAATGCTGATATTGAAAATTGGATTCGGGATAATGATAATACAATAAAAGCTATTGTTATGTATTATCTAAAACAATTTTCTAATATAGGTATTGTTAATACTCAAATAGAAGGATTAATTAAGTGGTACAACTCTAATTTAATCAACAGTATTAACAATGCTGTAGATAATAATTTATATACACAAGGGTTAGCACAAACACTTGCAGAATATGGCTTATTACCAATGTTTGGCATGCCAAGTGATAGTAGGCCATTTTATCATGGAATTAAAGGAAAAGATGCATTGGGTGAACTAAAAGCAATCAATCGTTCTCTCGAACAATCAATAACAGAGTTTGCCCCAGGAGCCTCTAAAACAAAGGACAAAGGAGAATATACATCAGCAGGTTTAACTGTTCCTCTAAAGTGGGGAAGAATAGGCTATAATAACTATGGAGTTAATACAATGGATGATTTCAATATTAACGATTTAACAGATGAAGAAATACAGAAAAAAAGAGATAAATTAGATCCGTTGGAATATAGTTACTCTTTAAGTTTTGATAATGATACGGAAGAAATATCTGAAATAGAATTAGAATATAAAGCACCTGAAGTTGCAGATGATCCTGAAGAAAATAATAACAATGCAGACACTCCTGTTAGATTAGTTATCCCAAAAGCATATAGAGCCTCAAAAATTTTAGGAAATCAAGGAACTCAAGCTAATAATTCTGATAGTAGAAGTAATTTTACTACTTCTAGAATTTGGGCAAAAGAGAATGGGACATTACAAACGAAAAATATTCATAACTGTACCATTTCTTTATTAACACCAACTGAGGATACATCTCCTGAAATATGGGTTGTAAATGATAATAATGGAAAACTGTTTAATGGATATAATGTTAAACACTTTGACTCTAATTACACAAATATTAGTAACGGTAATCAAGATGTATCGTTAAGTCCCAATTTTATTTTAGAGGAAGAAATATCTAATGTTCCAGGAAATGCAATTCTAACTAAAATAGCATTAGGAGCAAAAAAAACAACAGAACTCTTTAAAATTGAAATAAATAAGGTGCCCAACTCTATTTGCTTAGATATTAATGATGGGATTACGCCTGCAATCAAAAGTGCCTTCTACTCAGCTGCTTTTATATTGCAGCGTGTTTTAGCTGATAAGTTAGATGTTGAGCCAAGAGAAATTCAAATAAGTGAATTAAAAATAAATAACCAAGGTGTTCCTTATCTATATTTAAGTGACTCAGCAGCCAATGGTTCTGGTTTTGTTGATTATTTATATTCAAATTTTGAAAGTATTTTAGAAGAAATACTAGATGGTAGTAATAATTTTGTGAAGTCAATTACTTCAGATGAGCATTCTGGCTCTTGTAAAACTTCTTGTCAAAAATGTTTAAATGCTTATGATAATTCTGCATACCATCATATTTTAGATTGGCGTTTAGGTTTAGGTTTATTAAGGTTAATACAAAATGAAGCTTATCAATTTGGTATTGATGGCGATCTTGATTATCCTGAATTAAGGGATTTAATAAGTATAATAGAACATGTCAGCAAAACATATGATACAGTGCACAACAATGTAATAGCTCAAGAAGGAAATAGAGGCCTTTATTACTTAGTAGAAGAAATTGGAGGAAATGATTTTGAAGATGGTGTTCTTCAAAATAAAATGATCTTACATCCATTATGGAATAAAAATAATTTTAGAGAAAATTTATATAATTTTATTGGAGTACATATTGAAGAGAGTAACTTAGACTTTTTCACATTACAGAGAACAATAAAAGTTTAAAATAAATTAAAAAGAACTGAAGAGAAATTTTTGGTTCTTTTTTATCTGACTATTTGAGCATAATCTTTCTGTCTTGCAATTTCCAAAATAATTCTACTGTATTTTGTATTTGGATTATTAAGTGTAATAATTAATCGATCTATTGCTCTAGAAAATATCATATATAACCAATTTGCTATATGCTCTTGCCGTGTTTCCTCGAGGGAAAGTCCAGTTTTAGCTTCCGTGGTTATATTGTATTCATTTTCAATAAATTGATCTAAATTACTTGCTACTACTGTCCACCCTTCAAGTCCTCTACAGCTTTTGTAATTATATAGACGTGAGGCTTCTACATTTGAAGGATACTTTCCTTTATTTTTATTTTGAGTACCATCATGAAAAGATATGCCGTGAGTTTTAAGTGTGTTTAACAACCCATCTGAGGTGTTATTAACAAGTATTAATAAATCATAAGCAGCATTCTTGCATTCTTTCACGCAGTAATTTAATTGTGTTTTGTAATCTTCAATGTTAAAACTTCGAGTAAAGACAAAAATACCACCACCATTAAGATTGTCATTTATTTCAACTTTTCTATTAAAATCTATCCTTCTACTAAACTCGTTTATAAAAAAACATAGATTCATTTTCTGTCTAAATGATTGCTTTAAATTAATTGGAGGGGCTAGTCGAGTTCCTCTTGACCAATCTAGAGGTTTTAATTGCCTGACTAATTGGTGAGATCCATAAGCGATTACAAAATTATGAGCGCCATAAAGTTTGTATAAAATATTGCGTTCCTCAGGATACCAGTCTTGACTTTCATCAACAAAAACAATATCCC
>TARA_B110000027_G_scaffold2116_1_pt1 | contig 10322 bp, 6 predicted proteins | sample TARA_B110000027 | Tara Oceans TARA_B110000027 (sample SAMEA4397101) | marine metagenome | biome: Polar Biome; feature: [SRF] surface water layer (ENVO:00010504); material: water (ENVO:00002006), including particulate matter (ENVO:01000060) such as... | depth 5 m
CTTTTTTAAATGCCGGAATTACCATCACTTTAAAAGATCATAGAGAGCAAGAAGATGATGGATCAACCAAAGGAGAAACTTTTTTATCCACGGGTGGTTTAAAAGAATTTGTTGAGTATTTAGATGTGTCAAGAGAAACTTTAATCCCTCATCCGATTTATATGGATGGTGAAAAAGGTGCCATTCCTGTACAAGTGGCATTGAGTTATAACACCTCTTACACCGAGCATGTCATCTCTTACGTGAATAATATCAACACGATTGAAGGAGGTACCCATATCGCAGGATTTAGACGTGCCCTAACCAGAACCTTGAAATCCTATGCCGATAAATCAGGTATCCTTGATAAAGTAAAAGTCGAAATCACTGGTGATGACTTTAGAGAGGGGCTTACTGCTGTAATATCTGTAAAGGTAGCCGAACCCCAATTTGAAGGTCAAACCAAGACAAAATTAGGAAACTCTGAAGTCAGTGGAGCTGTAGATACTTGCGTTAGTGAGATGCTCAATAACTATTTGGAAGAAAATCCAAAAGAGGCTCGACAAATTGTTCAGAAAGTCGTTTTAGCGGCTCAAGCCCGTCACGCAGCCAGAAAAGCACGTGAAATGGTGCAACGAAAAAATGTTTTAGGTGGATCAGGATTGCCGGGAAAACTAGCAGATTGTTCAAATAAAGACCCTCAGGCCTGTGAAATTTATCTCGTTGAAGGAGACTCCGCTGGTGGATCGGCCAAACAAGGTCGAGACAGGATGTTTCAGGCAATTCTTCCCTTAAGAGGTAAAATTCTTAATGTTGAAAAGGCACAGGAACACCGTATATACGATAATGAGGAAATAAAAAATATGATTACTGCCTTGGGAGTTTCATTCGGTACGCCAGAGAATGAGAAGGCACTTAATATGGAAAAACTGAGATATCACAAAGTCATCATTATGACAGATGCGGATATTGATGGTAGTCATATTAGAACATTAATTTTAACTTTCTTCTTTAGGTACATGAACGATCTGATAGAAAAAGGTTATCTCTACATCGCTTTGCCTCCCCTTTATTTAGTTAAAAAGGGAAAAACAGAAAAATACGCTTGGTCTGATGATGATCGCGATCGTGTCGTTAAGGAAGTTGCAGGCAATGGCAAGGAGGAAAATGTGAGTTTCCAACGGTACAAAGGTTTAGGAGAAATGAATCCAGAACAACTTTGGACGACCACCATGGACCCTAAAAACAGAAGTTTAAAGCAGGTAACTATCGAATCTGCATCTGAAGCTGACCGATTGTTCTCCATGTTAATGGGAGATGAAGTAGCTCCGAGAAGGGAATTTATCGAGAAAAATGCGAAATACGCTAAAATAGATGCTTAGAAGCATTTAATTCAACTTCTTTTGTTTCTATCTTTAGGGGATGAACAATAGTTTATTTCTCCTAATATTAATTTTGCCTTTTGTCTGCCTATCGCAGGAAACTTATTGGCAGCAAGCAGTAGATTACAAAATGGAAATAGATGTCGATGTGGAACACCATCAGTTCTCTGGACATCAAACCCTACGGTATAGCAATAACAGTCCAGATACACTTCATAAAGTTTACTATCACCTTTATTTTAATGCATTTCAGCCCGGTGGCATGATGGATGTGCGGAGTAGATCCATCGAAGACCCCGATGATCGAGTAATGGATCGGATTTCAAAATTGAAGAACGATGAAATTGGATATCATGTCATAGAAAACCTTTCACAAGATGGCACTGAGCTATCATTCAATATAGAATATACTGTACTTGAAGTTCAACTGGCCCATCCCATCTTACCGGGCTCCACTACTGAACTAAATATGAACTTCAAATCCCAAATTCCAGTTCAAATTCGAAGATCGGGTAGAGATAATAAAGAAGGAATTTCTTATTCAATGGCACAATGGTATCCCAAAATCGCTGCGTATGATACTCGAGGATGGCATGCTGATCCTTATGTGGCCAGAGAGTTTTATGCACCTTGGGGTCAGTTCGATGTCACTATTACCATAGATAAAAACTATGTCATCGCGGCCTCCGGGATTTTAGAAAACAATAATGAAATAGGATATGGTTATCAAGACGATCCAGTGATGGTCAAAAAACATAAACGAAAAACACTGAGCTGGCATTTTGTCAACGAAAAAGCGCACGACTTCATGTGGGCAGCAGATCCTGATTATATTCATCAAATAGCTCAAGTGCCTAATGGCCCCAAATTACATTTTTTTTATCAGCCAGGCCTGGCCACAAAACATTGGGAAAATTTACCGAAATTACTCATTGCTGCCTTTCAATATATGAATGAACATTTTGGGGAGTATCCATATACTGATTTCTATGTTATACAAGGAGGAGATGGCGGTATGGAATATCCCATGTCTACGCTCATCACGGGCGAGCGAAAATTGCAAAGTCTGATCGGTGTAACGGTTCATGAGGCTTTACATAGTTGGTATCAAGGCGTATTGGCTACCAACGAAAGCTATTATCATTGGATGGATGAAGGTTACACCAGTTATGCCAGCAGCCTTACCATGGCACATCTAATGGGAGCCGACAATAGCCGATCGAATGCTGGAAATTATACCAATTATTTTAGTTTGGTCTCTAGCGGCAAGGAAGAACCTATGTCCACCCATGCCGATTATTTTGAAACTAATTTTGCCTACAAGAGAGCGGCCTATTCAAAGGGTGCGGTAAGCTTATCACAATTAGGTTATCTGGTAGGTAATGCATGTCTTGAAGAAATTCTATTAACTTATTTTGATCAATGGAAATTCAAACATCCCAACATGCATGATTTCATCAAGGTAGCTGAAAAAACTTCATCTATGGAGTTAGATTGGTACTATGACTATTGGGTCCACTCGGTCAAAACGATTGACTATGGCATTCAAGAGGTTCATTCGGTTGGAGCATCTACGCATATTCAACTCAAAAGAATCGATCCCATGCCCATGCCCATTGATCTGGTCGTTACTTTAAAAAACGGAACCAAAAAGTCTTATTATATCCCATTAGGCATCATGAGAGGTCTTAAGAAATCAGAAAATGCCATGGCGCGTCGAGTAATGAAAGACTGGCATTGGACCCATCCCACTTATGATCTGAGCATAAACATTAATTTATCAGATATAAAATTGATTGAAATTGATCCAAGTAAAAGAATGGCAGATATTGATCGATCCAACAACAGCTATCCCAACGAATAAGTAACTTCAGGGGATCTCAGCCTTCACGGAGATGACTTGTGTCGTATTGAAAGGATCATTGGTAAATAACGTTAAATTTTTAAATTGACGTCCTTTTCTATTGTTAGGATCCAATTTAATCATCAAAACTGTACTGTCTCCCCCTTCTATGTTTTCATTTTTTAGATCCCAATCAATACATGCGCAGTTAGACTTTATCGACCTTATATTCAATAGATCCATCCCTCTGTTGTATATCTTTAATGTATGAGATTTGGGATGATTCTCTGAAAATTTACCAAAATCTATATGTTGATCGGTCAAGCCTAGTATCGGATAGTCGATTGAATCTACCATCCGAGATGGGCGAGTTTCAAAATATTCTTCGATAGTCGCTACCACACTTATCCGCTTTAAGGGCATCTCGATATCTGTAGTTTTTATTACCAATCCATCTCTCATAAAACCTAAGGCTCCTCTTTGAATAGGATCGTAATCTAAAACGAGGGTCCCCATGGACTTGGGAGGCAAAGTATTGGGTATTATCTCCAATCGAATGAAATCTGGGACCAAAGAGGCATCTGTCAAGAAGGTCATCGGAGTGTCTGAGTTATTAAATATCTTAAATTGTTTTTGAACGGTTTTGTGATGCCATATAGGACCCATATTAAGGAGCTTATAGGTCAAAAAAAGATTTCCATAATGGGCAGGGAATTCCGCCATCATGTTTTTGGTACTATTAATAACATAACCTGTTATTTGTAAGGCGGTACTGGTTCCATCATTACTCACCACATGAATGAGCTTATGGAAAGCTCCAGATCTCTTAGAGGACTTAAAGGATACGGTGATTGAATCTAACGCCTTGGGCGCTATTTTTCCAGCATTCCAATCCGTTACAACACAATCGCATGAAGCTTTAACTGAGGTGATCGAAACACGTTCCTTGCCCTCATTAAAAAAAGTAAAAGTATGGGTAACTTCTTCATTTTCAATCAAGTCACCGAAACGATGAGAGGTCTCAAAAAATTTGAGACTTGACTGTCCGTAGCCAAAGAATGAAGAAAGTATAAAAAAAATAGAAAGGTATCTCATGAAAATATATTCGCAATATTACGTGAAAATTCACAATTTCGCTCGTTAATAATTGATTTCTCAACTAGGAATTATAGGTTTGTAATAAAAAAGAAAAATGGCCAGAATATTAACTGGGATCCAAAGTTCTGGAAAACCACATTTAGGTAATTTATTGGGTGCCATACTTCCTGCGATTGCACTCAGTAAGGAACAACGCAACGACTCCTATTTTTTTATTGCTGATTTGCACTCACTCACCACCATCAAAGATTCTGAACTTAGAAAAGAAAATGTGAGGTCAGTAGCTGCTGCCTGGATTGCCTGTGGATTCGATACTGAAAAAAATACTTTTTATCGTCAGTCAAAAGTCCCCGAAGTTTGTGAATTGGCATGGATTCTTAATTGCTTTACCCCTTTTCCCATGTTGGCTAATGCCCACTCTTTCAAAGACAAATCTGATAAACTCAGTGATGTAAATGCGGGCCTATTTGTATATCCAGTACTCATGGCTGCCGATATCTTGCTTTACGATGCTGACATTGTTCCTGTAGGTAAAGATCAGAAGCAGCACTTGGAAATGACTCGAGATTTAGGCCTTACATTCAATCGGAAATTTGGTGATACTTTTGTTATTCCTGAACCTCAGATCAGCGACCAAATGGAGATTGTTCCCGGAATTGATGGTAAAAAAATGAGTAAATCTTATGGAAATATTCTCGATATTTTTCAATCTGATAAAAAACTCAGAAAAAACATCATGAGTATTCAAACCGATAGTCTAGCCTTGGAAGACCCTAAAGACCCTTCCACCTGCAATGTGTTTAAGCTATTCGAACTACTAGGATCTGATGAGGAAGTTCAAGCCTTGCGTAAGGCCTATCTAGGTGGTAATTATGGTTATGGGCATGCCAAGCAAGAATTATTCGAACTGGTCGTCAGAAAATTCACCAAAGAAAGGAGTACTTATGAGGAACTCATTGCCCACCCTGAGTTATTGGAAAAAATGCTTTGTGCAGGAGAAATTAAAGCCTCTAAAATCGCCCGATCCGTATTGGCTCGAGTAAAGCATAAAATAGGGTTTTAAAAGATATTAAGTATTAAATAAAGCCTGACCTAATCCTTTTTAAATCCCATTACTTTGACAAAAATAATTCATAAATGAATTTTGAAGAAAAAGCCCAATCTTGGTTGAACTCAAACAAATTAAGTGATACTGCTCGTCAGCAAATTGAGCTATTAAAAAAAGACCCCGTTGCCTTCGAAGACGCCTTTTATAAGGATCTAGCTTTCGGAACAGGTGGCTTAAGAGGTCTTATGGGGGTGGGATCCAATAGAATAAATGAGTACACCGTAGCCATGGCTACTCAAGGGTTTGCCAATTACCTAAAAGAAGCCTTTCCAAATCAACAAATAAAAGTAGCCATTGCTCATGACAGCAGGAATAATGCTGAATTATATACCCGCATTACGGCCGAGGTTTTCAGTGCCAATGATATTCTTGTCTATCTTTTTAAAGAGCTTCGTCCGACACCCACTCTTTCGTTTGCCATCAGAACACTCCATTGTCATGGAGGCGTCGTATTAACCGCTTCTCATAATCCCAAAGAGTACAATGGCTACAAAGCGTATTGGAATGACGGAGCGCAATTAATAGCGCCTCATGATGACCACGTTATCAATAATGTCAAATTAATTAAATCCATTGATGAAGTAAAATTTGATAAAAAGAGCGAACTCATTAATTACTTGGATGATACCATTGATCGTCAATACTTAGAAATGATTGCCTCGCTTAGCTTAAATTCTCCTAAAAAAAACAAAGCAAGTAAACTGAAAATTGTTTTTTCGCCTATCCATGGAACTGGAATCACCTTGGTACCTTCGGCTTTGGAAAAATTTGGGTTTGAAAATATCACCCTTGTTTCTGAGCAAGCCCAACCAGATGGCAACTTCCCTACCGTTATTTACCCTAATCCAGAGGAAGCAGAAGCCCTAGAGATCGCCCTTAAAACTGCTAAGCTTATCGATGCAGACTTAGTCTTGGCAACGGACCCTGATGCAGATAGAGTAGGCATTGCTGCTAAGAATTCAGACCATGAATTTAAGTTGCTCAATGGCAATCAAACGGCTGCACTGCTCATGTATTATTTACTTACGCAGTGGAAAGAAAACGGGCAGTTAAAAGGGAGGGAGTATATCGTAAAGACTATTGTTACTACTGAACTCATTAGCGCCATTGCCGCACATTTTAATGTACCCTGCCTGGATACATTGACAGGATTTAAATATATCGCCGAAAAAATTCGCCTACTTGAAAGCACACAAACTTTTATTGGAGGTGGAGAAGAGAGTTATGGCTATTTGATTGGAGACAAAGTACGAGACAAAGATGCCGTGATGTCCTGTGCGATGATTGCTGAGCTCACCGCTTGGGCCAAAGGAAAAAATAAAACCCTATTTGACTTATTACTTGATTTATGGATGGAATTTGGCCTCTATCAAGAGGGTCTTATTTCAATTACTAAAAAAGGTAAAACCGGAGCCCATGAAATCCAAGAAATCATGAAAACGTTAAGGAATACTCCCCCTATCTTTTTAAATGATCTCCGGGTTACAGACATTATTGACTATTCAAACCTTACACATCTAGAAACCAAAACAAAAAAAACCATCCCCTTAGACTCGCATAAATCTAATGTTTTGCAGTTTATTACGGAAGATGGATCACGGATATCGATAAGACCCTCGGGCACTGAGCCTAAAATAAAGATCTATTTTTCGGTACATTCAAAATTAAAAAAGGAAAGTGAGTTGATAGAAAAAAAAGGGCAGCTTGATACCCGAATTTCAAAACTTTCAGAGTCATTATTAAAACATTTCTAATCACTTTAGGCTACCTAGTATTTAACTTTTTAAACATTAATGTTTATTTTCACCTCACTAAACTCAACTCGTAAAAAAAGGATAAAAAAGCTCTCCTTGGAATAAAAATAACGCATGATGATATTTTTTAATATTGTTTTAATTGGCATTGGATTTGCATTGCTCATAAAAGGCGCTGACTTTCTTGTAGATGGTGCCTCGTCTCTTGCCAAAAGATTTAATGTCTCTGATATTGTTATTGGTTTGACCGTGGTGGCCATGGGCACTTCCGCTCCTGAACTTGTGGTAAATGCCATGTCTGGCGTCATTGTTACTGAGGAGGGAACCCACGATGTCGTATTTGGCAATATCATTGGCTCTAATATTTTTAATCTATATCTCATCCTCGGTATTTCAGCCATAATCTATCCGCTTACGGTCCAAAAAAATGCCCTATGGAAAGAAATTCCTTTCTCCCTAGCAGTCACCATGGTCTTTTTTATTTTAGCTAACGATACCCTCTTCTTTGATGCTTCCCAAAATACTTTAGACTACAGCGATGCGTTGATACTCATCTTATTATTTGGATTGTTTATGGTATATATATTTTTAAATGTTAAAAGATATCCCGATACAACACCATTAGACGAAATTCCCCTTTTTGGAAGTTTAAAAACTACTTTGATGATTACAGGTGGCATCGCAGGTTTAATTTTCGGTGGCCAACTTATTGTTGAAAATGCCGTCAAAATAGCTGAATATTTTAACGTAAGTGAGAAATTAATAGGGCTCACTATCCTTGCAGCTGGAACTTCTTTACCCGAGCTCGCTACTTCAGCAGTCGCCGCTTTCAAGAAAAAATCTGATCTCGCTGTAGGAAACATCATTGGCTCTAATATCTTTAATGTACTTCTGGTTTTAGGCATAACGACTTTCATGCATGCTCCCTTAGGTTATAACGTCCAGCTCAATATGGATTTATATATCTGCATGGGAGGTACTTTATTACTTTTCTTTTTCATGTACAGTTTCGGTAAATACAAACTGGACAGGATAGAAGGCATCTTTTATCTGTTAGGATTTTTGGTCTACTTTATATTTATCCTTTATAGGCAATGAATATTTGCTTAACACATAAATTGAATAGACTATTTAGGTTAAAACATAACAGATGTCATCAATCAATAGATGATACTTCATAAGAAGAATTTTTCATCAAAAAAATCTCTCTTTTAGTAATTTTTTAATGTTTTAGTGTTTTTAGATCCAGAATAGGTAATCTATTATAACTTATTACCTTGCCTATTTATTGCGAACCGAAACAAATAAGTAACAAAAGTTTGAAGTAATTTATAACTAGAAAATAGGCAAAATAAAGTTCGTAGAAATGAATAACATCTCTTTAAAATTCTATTTAAAGGATGCTGCTACCCAACGATACCTGACATAGAAAATAAAAGTTATCTATAAAAAGATAGCCTTAATGAGGTGTGTTATGAATATCGGTTGGTATAAACAGTAGTTATAATACCTGTTATATACATTGTTGTGGTCAGTTATTCTGTTATTTTTTCTGTGCTTACTCCAAACCAATATTCTATCAAAGAATCAAAGGCAAAAATTAGAGCTATCACAATTATTGTAATTCCAATGATAAGAATTCTACTTTTTATTGGACCGTTGGTTGTTGTTGGGAAATTAATTAGCACTTGGAAGATCTCGATAAGATGTTTCTTATTAAAAATCAATATTAACAATAACATTGAAAAAACAATAACAGCATTTGCTAACGCTGGATAAACATCAAGAAAAATGATGTCAAATATTATTATATTAATCATGATCGGCATCAATATAAGTACTCCTAATAGCTTTGTTTTATTCCATAATAGAAACCAAGCTCCAACAAGTTGAGTAATGCCTACAAAGAGTATATAAAAGTAGGAATGTCCCATAAATGTCCAAGCCAACGAAAAACTACCTGCATCTCCTAATGTTGTTTCAGCAACTTCAAGAGGTAATTTTCCTTTCATATAAAATTGTCCGCCAAATATTTTTGATAGTGCATAAATATTAAGAATTGTAAAGACACACTGCCTTAGGACAATCTCAAATAATTTTTTAAAATCTATTTTTGTCATTCTCTATTCTATTTTCCAATGGGCTACAACGTCCAGCTAGTAGAACTATGGTTCTTGTATTCTAATTTTGTCACTAATCTAAGGGATTTCTGACCACAAGTAAAGCCCTATTGACAACATGGTATAAATCTCTATCTTACAATTTGTCCAATGATCCAGAGGCATCGGAATCTATCTATAGGTAAATAAAAAAGGTCTTTTTGTAACGAAATTAATCAGCCTTTTTCTTATCACTCCCTTCTTACCATTGCTTGGAAATGAACCGTAAAGTGCCTATAATTGCGTTAAAAGAGGATTATCTATATATGCAACCATCATCAATCAATAATTACGATCCAACCCAGACCAAAAGCTGGAAACTTCTTTCACAACATTTTGAGGAAAACAAAGACTTCACACTCAATGAACTTTTCAAAAATGATTCAAAACGCACAGCCTATCTTTCGTTTGACATAGGTTCATTTTATTATGACTTTTCAAAAAATCATGTTACCAAAGAAACCCTAGCCCTTTTCAAAGCATTTGCTGAAGAAATAGGTCTTGAAAATGCTAAAAAAGCACTCTTTGAGGGTAAAAAAATCAATAAAACCGAAGATCGTGCGGTATTGCATACGGCCCTAAGAAACCCTGCTGATAAACCCATTATCGTTGAAGGTGAAAACATAATGCCTCTTGTATCCGAAGAATTAAAAAAAATGAAGGATTTCAGTACCAAACTTCATCAGGGTGAACATCTAGGCTATACCTCCAAAAAAATACAAAATATCGTCAATATTGGTATTGGTGGCTCCGATTTAGGGCCTAATATGGTCTGTGAAGCCCTCAAGCCTTATTGGATTAAGGGTATACACACGTATTTTGTTTCTAATGTTGACGCCAGTCACATAGATCCTTTACTCCAAAAATTAGATCCTGCTACTACCCTGTTTATCATAGCTTCTAAAACATTTACCACTCAGGAGACCATGACCAATGCCATGACGGCTAGAAATTGGTTTATTGAACATGCTTCAGAACAAGCAATTGAAAAACATTTTG
>TARA_B110000027_G_scaffold122819_1_pt1 | contig 10290 bp, 5 predicted proteins | sample TARA_B110000027 | Tara Oceans TARA_B110000027 (sample SAMEA4397101) | marine metagenome | biome: Polar Biome; feature: [SRF] surface water layer (ENVO:00010504); material: water (ENVO:00002006), including particulate matter (ENVO:01000060) such as... | depth 5 m
ACATATACATAATATAACACCAATACTGCTATTAATATTTTTTAAATGTTAAAGGTTTTAACATTTAAAAAATAAGCTCTTAATTTTTATACAATCAACAATAAAACTTACTTTTTGTCCTATTATTTTATAGATATTTATAAAATTATCAGTGTTTATCAATTGTTTTAAAATAATAAACAATAAAGACGCATAAAGAATACTATAAATTAACGGCTACTAAAAGACTGAATTCATAAAAAAAATTGTGTTTTACAACTAATTATGTAAAGAAATAAAAAATTTAGTGTTAAATAATTGTTTTATTAAGATAAATTTAAGACTTTTGACATAACTAATTCAAACAAACATAAAAATGAAGACAAAGTTTAAAGGGATTTTAACGCTGTTTCTGGCGTTGTTAGTGCAAATTTCGTTTGCACAAGAAAAGACTATTTCCGGTACAGTTTCTGACCAATCAGGAGTTTTACCCGGGGTAAGTGTAGTAATTGAAGGCTCCAACAAAGGAGTGGAAACAGATTTTGATGGAAAATACTCAATAGAGGCCAATTCAGGGGATGTTTTTGTATTTAGATACCTTGGATACGAAACAGTTAAAATTACAGTTGCTGGATCTGATATTATCAACGTTACCTTAGAAGAAGGTGGTGAAGTATTAGATGAGATAGTAATTACAGCGTTTGGTATTAAAAGATCAGAAAAAGCTTTAGGGTATTCTGTTCAAAGTCTTAAAGGAGACGCAATGACGGAAGCAAGAGAAAGTAATCTTACCAACGCTATTAGTGGTAAAATTGCAGGAGTTCAAGTTACTGGAACTTCTGGAAGTGTAGGTGCTTCTTCTAGAATCGTATTAAGAGGTAACTCTTCTATTACTGGAAATAATGAACCTTTATATGTAGTAGATGGTGTACCAATTAGTAACTCTAGTTTTGGTAATGCTGGTTCTGGTGGTGGTGTTGATTTACCAAACGGAGCTGCAGATATTAATCCAGATGACATCGAAACAATTACTGTTTTAAAAGGACCTAATGCAGCAGCATTATACGGTTTAAGAGCAGGTAATGGTGTAATTGTAATTACAACAAAAAAAGGAGACGCTAACAAAAAATTTAGTGTATCTATAAACACTAACGTTACAATGTCAAATCCTTTATTACTTCCTGATTACCAAAATTCTTATGGGCAGGGTGGAGATACAAACTTCTTTAGCTATCTAGATGGTGCAAGTGGTGGTATCGGAGATGGTGTTGATGAAAGTTGGGGACCAGCACTAGATGCAGGTTTAGAATTTATTCAATGGGATTCTCAATTAACAAATAATGGAAATCCAACTCCTTGGGTATCTAGTCCTAATAACGTAAAAGACTTCTTAAATACGGGTATTAACATTTCTAATAATGTTTCTATCTCTAGCGGTGGTTTTAGATTATCTGTAAGTAATAGTGAACAAACTGGTATGGTACCTTTTACAGAATTAAAGAAATTTTCTGTAGGTTTAAGCGGTAATTTGCAACTTGGAGACAAGATGAAAGCAAGTGTATCTCTAAACTATTTTAACCAAGACAGTGATAACATTCCTATTAGTGGATATAATAATGAAAATCCGTTTCAACAATTTATCTGGTCTGCAAGACAAGTAAACTTTTCAGATTTAAGAGATTGGAGAAATTTCCCTTTAGCACCAGTTGGAACTGCTGCAGAAGGAACACCATTAAACTGGAATCATAACTTCCAAAACAATCCTTACTGGGTTTTAGAGACTAATAGAAATACTTTAGGAAAAGATCGTATTATTGGTAACGTAGAGTTAGTATCTCAATTAACAGATAACTTAACTTTATCTACAAAATTAGGTTTAGATTCGTTTAGTCAATACACTACAAACAGACAAGCTGTAGGTAGTAATAATGCACAAAATGGATATTATGCAGAAAGACAAATAAGATTTGAAGAAGTAAATGCACAATTCTTATTAAATTATAATAAAAACTTTTCTGAAGACTTTACGTTCTCTATTAATTTTGGAGGAAACCACATGAACAGAAACTACGATAGAATTTCTGGATCTTTACCGGCTTTAGAATTACCTAATTTATATAACTTATCTAATTTACAGACAGGTTCTACAGCAAGTGTTGGAAATTACCATAGTGGACAGCAAATTAATAGTTTGTTAGCTTTTGGTCAATTTGCATACAAAGACATGTTTTTCTTAGACTTTACAGGAAGAAATGACTGGGCTAGTATCTTACCAATTGCAAATAATTCTTTCTTTTACCCATCTGTAACAGCATCTGCAGTTTTATCTGATGTGTTTCCAGTATTAAAAGAAGGTAGCATAAATTTCTTAAAAATAAGAGGTGGTTGGTCTCAAGTAGGTAGTACAGGAGCTTTAGGAGCGTATTCATTAAACCAAACTTTCGGATTAAGTAATTCTGGATTTGGAAATCAAGCTAGTGTACCTAACACACAGTTTAATCCAAACTTGAAAGCAGAAACAGTAACAGGTATTGAATTTGGTATTGATGCAAAAATGTTTGGCAACAGGTTACGTTTCAGCGCAACTTACTATGACCAACAAAGTGCTGATTTATTAGTACCTATTCAAGTGACTGCTGCAACAGGATTTACAAACGTTTGGGACAATATTGCAGACATGAGTAATAAAGGATATGAACTACAATTAGGCGGAACTGTAATCAAAAACGAAGATTTCAGCTTTGATATAGATGTAAATTTTGCTCAAAACGATAATGAAGTTACTTCTTTAGGAGACTTAGATACATATATATTAGGTGGACAATGGGGTGTTACCTTAGAAGCTAAACCAGGACAACCTTATGGAACATTAATTGGTAGAGACTTTCAAAGAACAGCAGAAGGACAAGTAATTTATCAAGATGGTTTGCCATTAGTAGATTCTACACCACAAGCAGTAGGTAATATTGCACCAGATTGGACAGGTGGAGCTTCTTTCTCTTTCCGTTATAAGAATTTCGATTTTTCTACTTTAATAGATGCTAAAATTGGTGGTGACGTGCATAGTATGACATACGCATGGGGTAGATACGCAGGAACACTTTCTGAAACTATGGAAGGTCGTGAGACTGGATTAGTAGGAAATGGTGTAATGTCTGATGGTAATGGTGGATATGTGCCAAATGACGTATTAGTTTCGGCAAAAGCATATAACCAAAGATCATTCTCAAATGGAGTAGAATCTAGTTCTATTTTTGATGCTTCTTACGTTAAACTAAGACAAATCTCAATTGGATATTCTTTACCAAGTGAATTCATTAAAAACTCAATAGTAAAATCGCTAAAAATATCTGTAGTAGGAAGAAATCTTGCGATTTTATACAAAAGAGCGCCGCACATTGACCCTGAAACAGGATTTAGTGCTTCTAATGGAAATCAAGGACAAGAATTTGGTCAATATCCATCAGCAAGAAATATTGGTTTTAATATCAATATGAAATTTTAAACATCTTAAAACAGATAAATCATGAAAAAAATAAATATAATTTTATATACTTTTTTAAGCTTTGCGATATTCACAGGATGTGATGAAGGCTTTGAAGAAATAAACGTGGATCCAAATAATTCCACAGCAGTTCCAGCTCACTTATTATTAGGTGGACCCCAAAGGATCTTTATGAATACTATGTACGCAGCACAATATGGTGGAGATATGGGAGCATGTTGGGCACAACAATGGTCTAAAGTACAGTATAATGACGAAGCTAGATATGAACCAAGAAGAGGTGTTATCGATAATATTTGGAGTACTATGTATGCGAGTGTTATTTCTGAATCTAAAGCAATGTATAACCTTGCAGAAGCAGAAGGTAACAATAGCCTTAAAGGAGCGGGTTTAATAATGCAAGCTGTTGGTTACCAAACTTTAGTTGATTTTTATGGCCCTGTGCCTTTTACTGAGTCTATTGATGGCAACATTTTACAACCTGCTTATGATGAGGAAGCTGTAGTTTATGCAGGTATCATTAGTATGCTAACTGAAGCTAGTAATTTATTAGCATCCGGAACAGGTGTCATTACAGGTAGCTCTGATTTATTTTACGGAGGTGATGTTACTAAATGGATGAAATTAGCAAATTCATTAAAATTTAGAGCTCTTATGAGAATCTCTAAGAGTTCAGGTAATCAAAATTCTGAATTACAAGCTTTAATGGGAAAAATGTTTACTTCAAATGCAGACAATGCACAATTAATTTACTTAGGTGCTTCTCCAGATGCGAACCCAATTTGGGAAACTATTGTGGATGGAAACAGAGCTGAGTACAAAATTAACTCTAAAGTTGTTGAAATTTTAACAGACTTAAATGACGGCAGATTAGAAGTATATGCTGGAGTAAATGCAAGTGGAGATATCGTTGGTAAGCCATCTGGTTTCGGTGCACAAACTACATTACCAAATGAAGGTTTAGGATATACGTATTCGAATATTTCTCCATTAGGTGATAAATATTTAACAGCTACACTTCCAGGTGTATTGATGTCTTATTCTCAATTAAGCTTTTTAATTGCTCAAGCGGCTAATGAGGGCTTTATTTCTGGTGGAATAACTTCTGCCCTAGATTGGTACAAGAATGGAATTGCTTCAAGTTTTGAATTTAATGATTTAGATGCTACTTCTTACTTAGCACAATCTAATATTATCTTTAGTACGAAAGCAGATGCAACAGAGAAAATAGCAACTCAAGAGTGGATTTCTTTATTTGGACAAGGATTTGAAAGCTGGACAGAATGGAGAAGAAATAAAATACCTGCTCTTTTACCAGCAGCAGAAGCAATTATTACTGAAATTCCTTCTCGTCTATTTTACCCGACTACAGAGCCTTCTTTAAATAAAGCAAGTTATGATTCTGGTGTTTCTATAATTGGAGCAGATCAATTAACGTCATCTTTATTTTGGCAATAAAAAACAATAATTTAAAAATATAAATAACATGAAAAATATAAAAATTTTATCAATATTGTTCCTCTCAATTGCAATGACATTTATGTCATGTGAGGACTCTGATGATTCATCTCAGGTAGATTTTGATATTGTACACACAGAAGGTGTAATAACTACATTATCAGGTACCTCAGGACAATTATTAGGAAACGCTTCTAATCCATTAGATTTAGTGAATTCTACAGTTGTTCTAACTGATGCAAATGCCGAGTTAACAATTAACTTAGCACTACAACCAGGTTCCTTTGCAAAAGATGTAAGTAAATACCAAATAGTAAAATCTTTTAAAGGTGGTGCAGAAGTAGTAGTTGCAGAACCAACTACGTTACCTTATGCGCAAGCTTATGCCACTGTTGCAGAGTTTTTAGATGGGTTAGGTGTTGAAGCGTCAGATTTAAGAATTGGAGATCAGATAGATTTTAGAGTAAAAGTTTTTACTACAACAGGTAATATTTACTATCAAGGATCTAGCTTTAGCAAGTACAGTGTAACTATTAATTGTGCTTCTAGTTTAGCCGGTGCATACAGTTTGGTTGTGCAAAGAGATAATGGTCCAGACGTTATTTTTGCAAATGAAATTATAACTGAAGTTAGTCCAGGTTATTACAAAACATCTTCAATTTATAGATGGGCTGTAGGTTCGATAGCGCCAGATCAAGGATTTAATTTCAATGATGTTTGTGGTACATTAAACGCTCCACAACAAGGATTAGCGCAAGGATATTATAGTAACTCAGTATATAGCTTTGCAGACGGTTCTGCAGATCCAACTACAGGTGAACTAATTATATACTATATCGTAGAATTTGGAAGTGGACCAGTTGAAAACATTGCAACTTATACTAAACTTTAAATAAAAAAAAATGAAAAATATAATTAAATATATAGGATTTACCTTATCTATTGGTTTGCTATTAACAGCATGTGAAGACAAAGAAGAGTTTACAGGTGAATCTGTTCTAGCATGGGGAGACCAACCAATTACTGTTACAAGTAGTGCTAATTCGTATACTTTTAATGAAGATGCGATAGATGAAGATGTGCCTAGCACATATAGTGTATCTATCACAGCAAGTATTGCAGCAGCACAACCAGTATCTGCACTAATATCATTTAAACAAACAGGTGGTAATGCAGACGGTGATGACTACTCTGTTGGGAACATAACAATACCAGCAGGATCTACTTCAGCTTCTACAAATATAGAATTAAACTATACCGGAGATGTGGAAGGAAGCGAAAGCTTTACATTAGAAGCAATGGCTGATGGTAATTTTAACTTAAGTAGTGCTTACAGCGTAACTGTTACAATAGAAGATAAAATAAACGATGTTTTAGATTTATCTACGAACTGGAGTGGAGAATATAGCTATTCTGCGGGATCTGCAGTTGTTAGTCTAGACTTTTGTGAAATAGATATAGATGTACTATTATATTCGACTGCAGGATCGTTTATGGGGTACTTAGGTGCTACAGGAGCTTGTACAGAAGTAGGTAGTCTTTCAGGCTTGCCTGACGGAGATTATTTTATTGTACTAGATTTATACGATAATCCACACGTAGATTTTGGTGCTACAGCAACTGTGCCAGTTACTGTTACGTATAACCAAGATTACATAGGAACTTCAGGGTCTTTTACATATACTGGAATTAACTTATCATCACCTTCAGATCTTTATGCTGCTGCAACTGTCTCTGTTAGTGGTTATAACTATACAGTAACTGCGTTGTAATATGTACTATTATTATTAACAATAACAAACACCTCTGTATAAACTGCATGAGGTGTTTTTTTTAATTAAAAACATACAATGAAAAAAAATACTTTTATTCTAGCCATGGCATTCTGCCTTTGCACAGTATCTTCTTTATTTTTCTTCTCTAAAGAAAATACAAACAATATTTCTTCTCAAAAAGCTTTACATCAAGAAAATATACTTAAAAACCCCTTTAAAGAAACTTTAAAATTAACTAAAAACGAAAGAAAAGCATTTGGTATAACCCCTAATAAATATAACGAAGAACAATGGGTTTTAACAATGAACCCTGTTCTAGGAAGGCCTACACCTATTAAAGTAGCACAGCTACAAAAAAAACTATTAGAAGATCAAAAGACATACAACCGTGCACCTGGAGACAGTAATGAAACAAAATGGATTAGCAGAGGACCAGACAATGTTGGTGGTAGAACAAGAGCACTAATGTTTGATCCAAATGACACTACTAATGAAACTGTTTTTGCAGGTGGAGTTAATGGTGGTCTTTGGAAAAATGATAATATTTCAAATGAAGCTTCCACTTGGATTAGAGTAGGAATTCCGGAAAACCTAGCTGTTTCTACTATAAATTTTGATCCAAACAATCAAAATATTTTTTATGTTGGTACTGGTGAATCATACGTGGGCCACACGGACGGTTCTGTAAACGGAGATGGAATCTGGAAATCTATCGATGGCGGTGCTACTTGGGAAAATATATTTGGAGGTAACGACGGAGTAAGTTATTTTGTATCCTCTTCAAATATGACCATAAACACTCCCGCTAATATTGCAGGAAACTATGAATCTTTTCCAACAACAAATTTTGGACCAACAATAACAACTGCAATAACTGCAGATTTTATTCTTGCAAATGATACAACAGGAGCAGCTACTGAAGCATGTACGTCTTTTGGCGCAGACGCTACAGGCAAAATAGCAATTATTAGAAGAGGAGAATGTGCTTTTGTAGATAAAGTTAAAAATGCACAAAATGCGGGAGCCATAGCTGTTATAATAATGAATAATGTTTCTGGAGAACCAATACCAATGGGTGGAACAGATGCAACCATTACAATTCCTGCAGTAATGATCTCAAAAGAATATGGAGATAGTATTGAAGCTGTTATGAATTCAGGAACTGTAAACGGAACGCTAAACCCTGCGGAAGGAACCTTTACTGCTACTGTAGTTCCTGGTGTGCAACATATTAATGATATAAAAATAAACAACAAAGACGGTGTTTCTGAAATATACGTGGCAGCCGCTGATGCCTCATATGGATCCTCAAATGCAGCAACTACTGTTGGTGGATTATCTTATGGATTATATAAATCTATTGATGGTGGTGCTACTTGGAGTAATCTTGCAATACCACTAACAGCAGATGGAAATAAACACTGTCCCAATGATATAGAAATAGGTGCAGATGGAAGAATATGGCTTTCTACAACAACAAGTAAGCTTTTTGGTGATGGTGGTGGAGAAATATTTGTATCCTCTGACGGAACAAATTTTTCCAAAAAATATACAGTTACGGGTGCAGGAAGAACACAAATAGCTGCCTCTTCTACAGACGCTAATAAAATTTATATTTTGGCTGAATTAACTGCCGGAGGTGTTGCTATTAAAAAAACCACCGACGGTTTTAATCTATCGTTCCTAACCAAAAATATGACCCTTCCAGATGATGCAGATACAGGTATCGAAGCGGGCGATTTTACAAGAGGTCAAGCATTTTACGATTTACTTTTAGAGGTTGATCCAAATAATGATGAAGTTCTATACACAGGAGGAATTGACCTATTTAAGTCTACAAACGGTTCAACTGCTTGGACTCAATTATCTCATTGGTATGGAGGTTGGGGCTTTCCAGAAGTTCATGCAGATCAACACATCGCAGCTTTTGGTCATAATGATTCTAACAAAATTATCTTCGCAAACGACGGTGGTGTAACTTATTCTGGAGATGGTGGAACCACCATGTTAGCAAGAAATAAAGGATTTGTTACATCTCAATTTTATACGGTTGCTGTTGGTCCAACTACTGCATACACTGGAGATTGTATAGCAGGCGGCCTACAAGATAACGGTACACAGTTAATGGAAAATGCAAATACTACAGCAACCGACAGTTCTGTAGAAATTTATGGTGGTGATGGTGCATTTACTTTTATAGATCAAGATGGTACAGATAGATATCTAATACGTAACTATGTTTATAATAATGGTATTAACTTGTATAATTTTGATGGGGCTAATGTAACTATTAACAATGAAAGCACTGGAGCTGGTGCATTCATAAATCCACAAGCTTTAGACTCTAACCTAGATATTTTATATTCTAATTACTCTCTAGCTGGTGTCTATACCATAAAAAGATACTCAGGTATTAAGTCTGCAGCAACTTTAACCAAAACAGACTTAACAGATGCTTTATTAACCACAACTCCTACTGCTTTTACGGTGTCTAGGCACACAACAACTTCTTCTACATTATTAGTTGGTACAGTATTAGGAGATATCCTATTAGTAGAAAATGCAAACACAGATACTCCTACATGGACAAACTTAGATCAAAGAAAATTGGTTGGTAGTGTTTCAGATATAGAATTTGGAACTACAGAAAATAATATTTTTGTAACAATGCATAACTATGGGGTTAACAACGTTTGGTATTCAGGCGATAAGGGTGCAACATGGCAAGCAAAAGATGGTGATTTACCAGATTTACCTGTAAAAACTATTTTACAAAATCCACTTAATTTAGAGGAAGTAATTATTGGCACAGAACTAGGTGTTTGGTATACATCTAATTTTTCAGATGCTAACCCTACTTGGAAAAATTCATATAATGGTATGTCTAATGTAAAAGTTTTAGATTTAGATATGAGAGATGATTACATGGTATTCGCCGCTACACATGGTCGTGGAGTATTTTCTGGACAATTTACTGCTAATTCACTTAGTGTAATTGCAGAATTAATTAGTACTCAGAACATAAAAATATTTCCAACAGTTTCTAGAGGAGAAATCTTTATAACCTCTAATAATTCTATTGAAAATACAAAATTAGAAATATATAATTTAAATGGTCAGAGAGTTCACAGTGAAATCCTAAATTTATCAAATAATAAAACTGAATTAAATTTAACCAGTTTAAAAGCGGGTATTTATTTAGTTAACATATTAAAAGATGGTAAACAAATCTCTAGTAAAATTATTATTGAGTAATTAATACTTATTAATTTCAAATTATTAACCATCAAAAGAATTTTCTTTTGATGGTTTTTTTTACTCTTTAATTAGCATACCTTTGCAGCATGGAGGATAATCTAAAGGCAGTAACAACGAACATATTTGGTATTAGAGCAATTATAGAAGCAATTGATAGTGGCTCTACACTCAATAAGATTTACCTTCAGAAAGAATTGCGTGGTTCTCTTTTTTATGAGTTAAATAAATTGATAAAAGAAAAAGGAATCACGACTAGCTTAGTTCCTATAGAAAAATTAAATCGTTTGTCTAAAAACGGAAACCATCAAGGTGCTG
>TARA_B110000027_G_scaffold19778_1_pt1 | contig 10272 bp, 3 predicted proteins | sample TARA_B110000027 | Tara Oceans TARA_B110000027 (sample SAMEA4397101) | marine metagenome | biome: Polar Biome; feature: [SRF] surface water layer (ENVO:00010504); material: water (ENVO:00002006), including particulate matter (ENVO:01000060) such as... | depth 5 m
AAGGGTTGTTTGCTAATTATCCAAAAGCGAATCATAGCATACAAACAGCACTCTTAAAAAAGTTGTTAGAGGCTCCTTTTTTAAGTTCAAAAATTATACCAGCCTCCAGAGTTTTGTTGCCGCAATTAAACGGACAACAATTGAATGACCTATTGCAATTGTACACGAAACACAAAGTGCATGACAAGGAAACATATTCTGAAGTAGCCAAAATTCTTGAAAATAAAAACAAGTATATTTCCAAAAAGGCTTATAGTTTTTTAGTCAATATCCAAACGGATGATGAATTTATCATGGAGTGTTTGAAGGCCTATAAAAACTAAAAACAGGAAACATTAAACCAACTAAGAAAACGATGTGATGAATTAAGTGCATCAATTTTGGAATAATTTAATCGCGATGAAATGAAGTATTTGATTTATTACTTAGAAAATAAATATAGAAAAATGAATACGATAATGAAATTATTTATCTACATGCTGGTTTTACTGGCAGTATCTGGGTGTAAACAAAATGTTTCGGTAGATGCAAGCGTGAGCAACCTCATAGACAAGCAAAGTGAATGGGCAGCATCTGAATTTAAAAACCCGAAAGACGAATCAAAAATTCAGGTATGGTATCATTGGATCAATGGGCATCTATCCAAAGATGGCATCACCAAAGATTTGGAAGCTATGAAAGATGTGGGCATAGGAGGATTTACAAATTTTAATGTGGGCGAAGGAACAGTTCCCGGTAATGCTCCTGTTTATAGCGAAGAGTGGTGGGATTTTTTCTCTCATTTAAAAAAAGAAGCCAAGAGGTTGGGATTGGAGATGGGTGTCATGAATTCCCCTGGTTGGTCAGCTTCTGGTGGACCCTGGAATACTCCGGATAATGCTATGCAAGAGGTTGTATGGACAGAGAAACAGCTTGTGGGTCCAGTAAAGTTCTCAGAACAACTTTCTATTCCAATGCCGGGTTTAGGTCTGTCACGCGATATGAAACGTGATACAATAATCAACCAACGTTACTACATGCCGCGAAATATTACAAAAGGGTATTACAATGATATTGCACTTTTGGCATTTCCTACTCCTAAAAGTGAGTTGGAGGGCAAAAAACCATATAAAATTACAAAGTGGTGGCACAAAGCGGGTTATAGTAAACTAAAAAAACCTTATGTAAGAGATACACGAACCACTCCCGAGACAGAGATAGTGAATCTGAATGAGATTATTGACATTACAGACAAGTTGGATAGTGAAGGTAAGCTAAAGTGGGATGTTCCCGAAGGAAATTGGACAATCCTGCGTGTTGGGTATCAACCCACAGGACGTTCTAACCATCCTGCACCATTGGGTGGAAAAGGACTTGAAGTAGATAAAATGTCGGTAAAAGCGGTGGATATTCACTGGAATGAATCGGTAATGAAAATGGTAAATGCCGGAGGTGAAAACTTAAAAGATGTGATTTCGCTCGTTATAATTGACAGTTACGAGGCGGGACATCAAAACTGGACAACAGGTTTTGAGAAAGAATTTATAAAAGAGAGCGGCTATGATATTACTCGTTTTTTACCAGCTATTGCAGGTAGGGTAGTGGGTAGTACAGATGAAACTGAAAACTTTCTTTGGGATTTTCGTAGAACTATCAGTGATATGGTGAATGAAAATTATTATAAGCGTTTCCAAACTTTGGCCCATGAGAATGGACTAACTTTTGGAGCAGAACATTACGGAAATTTTGGGAATACCGATGATTTTGATGCTGGTAAATATGTCGATATTCCAGCCAATGAATTTTGGGCAAATGGTACTAATACTCACGGAGGAATAACCAAATTATCCTCTTCCATAGCTCATATCTATGGAAGAAAGAAAGTCGGTTCTGAGGCGTTTACAGGGAATCCCGCAAGGATATTTGAAACAAATCCGAGGGACATTAAAGCACAAGGAGACTGGATGTTTGCCAAAGGAATTAATATGTTTTGGCTACATGGATACACCCATTCACCTTACATACAGGAACCTGGATTAGGTCTGGGGACTTACGGGTCGCATTTTCACAGAAGAAATACTTGGTGGAATTATTCACACACTTGGATTGACTATCTCAACCGTTGTCAATATATGTTACAACAAGGTAATCCGCACAACGACATACTCCTTTTTCCAGGTGAGGATGCGGCTGTTGATGCTAAATTGGTGGAGGGAATTCGTCCGGTTATACCATTCGGATATGATTATGATTTTTGCAATAGAGATATATTAGAAAAAGCGAAAGTTATAAATGGGAAGTTAGTATTGCCAAACGGTTTAGAATACAGCATGTTGGTATTGGAAGATTCAGAGCATATTCGTCCTGAAATACTACAAATAGTTACAAAATTAGTAAAAGAAGGAGCTGTTTTAGTGGCTTCTAAACCCACACGAATTCCAACATTGTCAAATTATGATACCGAAATTCAAGAGCTAAATAAACAAACAGATATACTTTGGGGTAAAGCAGATGGAAAAACAATAACCCAACATAAACTCGGTAAAGGAGTTGTTTATTGGGGAAAGCCTATCGAAGAGGTGTTTGAAGAACAAAACATAGCGCTTGATTTTCAATTTAAGGTGGAAAGTGCTAATGAATACGGCGTAACATTATTCCCTGGGAATGGCATGGAATTCATTCACAGAAGAACGGAACAAACAGATGTGTATTTTGTGAGCAACCAGCATTACAAGCCTAAAACAATAAAGGCCAAATTCAGAGTAGCTTTTAAACTACCTGAATTATGGAATGCTGATACAGGTGAAGTTATTACCGCCCATGAATACAGAAAGCTGGATGATGGACGAATGGAAGTAACACTAAGAATGGAAGAGGCAGGTTCGGTTTTTGTAGTTTTTCGCAAAGCTTTAATCGAAGAGCGCGCCAACAATTTTAAACCTGCAAAAGAAATAGATAAATTGACTTTTACAACACCTTGGAATGTTTCATTTGACGGTGCCGGTGCTCCTGAAACTATTGTAATGGAAGAACTGATGGACATTGCAAAGCACGAGGCTACAGATGTGAAATACTTCTCAGGAACCATCTCTTATGAAAATCAAATCAATGTAGATAAACTGAAAGAGGGGACAAAAATGATTTTGGATCTGGGCGAAGTAAATGTGGCTGCCAAAGTATTTGTTAACGGAAAATCGGTGGGTTTGCTTTGGAAACGTCCTTTTACTTTAGACATTACCGATACGCTTAAAACAGGGAAGAACGAAATAAAAGTGGACGTAGCCAACCTATGGGTAAACCGTATAATCGGCGATCAGGAATTGTCTGAAGATAGCGAGTGGACCACCAATACCGGTTCTACAGCAAAAGGAATGGGGCTTGCAAAAATTCCAGACTGGGTTATAGTAGGAAAGGAAAGCCCTACAGGCCGTAAAGCTTTTGTAGGATGGAAATGGGATCATATCAAGGGTAAGGAATTGCTTCCTTCGGGTTTAATCGGTCCGGTAAGCATTAGAGTGAATAACTAAAATACCGCACACATATAAAAGATGATCCCAACCAGGTAAATAATCTTGCAGGAGACCCAAAGTATGCTTCAGTACTCATAAAACATAGAAAAGATTTTGAGGATTGGGTAAAGGAGACAGATGATAAGGGACAGTATCCTTTAGATAAAGAAGATTTAATACGGGTATATGAAAGAGCCAAAGGGAAAGTTTATAATCCTGAATATGAGTTTATTGAAAAGTAAAAATAAAACTAAGTATAATTAATATTCTTATTAAGAAAAATAAAAAAAGGAGATACCACAAAAATAAAAAGTATGAATAAAATAGACTACATCGTAATAATTGTATTTTCAATCGTCATTGTAATGGCAGGTTTAGCGTTTCGAAAACGTGGATCTGATATGAAATCTTATTTTGCCGCGGGTGGTTCTGTGCCTTGGTCAATAAGTGGACTGTCATTATTTATGAGTTTCTTTTCTGCCGGTACTTTTGTGGTGTGGGGCTCTATCGCTTATGAATTAGGATGGGTTGCAATTACGATTCAAATGGCCATGTGTCTGGGAGGTTTTTTAGTTGCTTATATTATGGCACCGGCTTGGCGTAAAACAAATAGTTTAACCGCGGCAGAATTTGTAAGGAATAGATTGGGAGATAGAACACAGAAGTTTTACACTTATTTGATTCTTATTTTATCCTTAGCATATACCGGAGCATTTTTATATCCTGTGGCTAAAATAGTAAATGTTTCCACTGGATTTCCAATTACTACTTGTGTAATAATATTGGGATTATTAATATTGTTATACACGGTTGTTGGCGGACTATGGGCTGTAATAATTACAGATGTTTTACAATTTGTTATTTTGACCGCAGCAGTGTTTATTGTTGTTATTTTATCTGTAAAATCGGTAGGTGGTTTTGACAATTTTGTACAGCAAGTACCCGAAAACTTTTTTGATTGGACAAGTGGTGAATATAGTTGGTGGTTTATAGTAGCATTTGCAATTTATAATACCATATTTATTGGTGGAAACTGGGCTTATGTTCAAAGGTACACGAGTGTAAAAGATGTAAAAAGTGCCAAAAAAGTTGGATTAACTTTTGGCTGGTTGTATTTGATAAGTCCGTTTATTTGGATGTTACCTCCAATGATTTATCGCGTATTAAATCCATCGTTGGCAGGTCTTGAAAATGAAGGAGCCTATCTTTTGATTTGTAAAGAAGTATTACCAGTTGGAATGCTTGGATTGATGCTTGGTGGAATGATTTTCGCAACAGCAAGTTCGGTAAATACAACCTTAAATTTAGCAGCTTCTGTAATTACAAATGATATTTATAAAGTACTTCGACCGAAGGCTTCTTTAAAATCAACGATGAACGTTGCAAAATTATCAACCATATTATTTGGTATTGGAACTATTATAGTGGCTCTTTTGGTGCCAGCCGCAGGTGGAATTGTTAATGTTGTATTAAGTATAGGTGCGGTAACCGGTTGTTCTCTTTATGGCCCTCCAATTTGGGTGTTATTTTCAAAAAGACATTCTGGAAAATCAATTCTTTACATCAGTGTCATTAGTTTGGCTATTAATATTGCATTCAAGTTTTTTGCAGAACCAGTTTTAGGTGCACCATTGTCTAGAGCAAATGAAATGTTATTGGGATGCATATTGCCATTTGCATTCTTAGGAACTTATGAACTCTACGCAAAGTTCAAAAATATAATTAGTGAAGATTATACTAATTACACAAAATTAGTGAGAGTAGATGAAGCGATTGAAACTTCTGGATCTGATCAAAATGTATTTGGTATGAAAGTGCTTGCAGTGACACTTATGGTGGTAGGATTCCTTGTACTTGTTTTAGGATTCTTAACCGAAGAAGCAAGAGCATTGGTATTGTCTGTTGGAGGAACAATTATATTCATTTCATTATTAATTCACCCATCAGTGAAGATAGGCAAAGGAAAAGTAAGTACTAACAACGCGAGATAAAGAACAATTAAAGAGAATGATAAAGTCAACATATACAAAAAGTAGAAATAATAAGTTAATTGAACTAAATGCAGATTTTGTAGTCATTGGTGGAGGTCTTTCTGGTGTCTGTACAGCAATTGAGGCAGCGAGAGAAAATTTAAAAGTAGTCTTGGTTCAAGATCGTCCAGTCTTAGGTGGTAATGCCTCCAGTGAGGTACGATTATGGGCTTTAGGCGCTACTTCTCACATGGGAAATAACAACCGTTGGTCACGAGAGGGAGGTTTAATTAATGAGATCTTATTGGATAATTTAAAACGCAATAAAGAAGGCAATCCACTTATTTTTGACACAATTCTTCTAGAGAAGGTATACGAAGAAAAGAATATAACGCTGCTCTTGAATACTGCAATTTACGAAGTACAAAAAGAGCGTGATGAGTCTATTAAAAGCGTCACTGGGTTTTGCAGTCAGAATTCAACTACATATACGTTGGATGCGCCATACTTTTGTGATGCATCAGGTGATGGAATTGTAGCATTTCAAGCAGGAGCGTCATTCAGGATGGGAGCAGAAACGAAAGAAGAGTTCGATGAGGGATTTGCACCAAATATTGAAGACTACGGGAATTTATTGGGACATTCAATGTATTTCTACACCAAAGATCTAGGGAAACCGGTATCCTATACAGCTCCTTCTTTTGCCATAAAAAATGCAAAGGAATTACCAAGAATTAAAAATTATCAATTAAACCAGCACGGTTGCAAATTGTGGTGGGTTGAATATGGTGGGAGATTGGATACGATACACCAATCTGAAGATATAAAATTTGAATTATGGAAAGTGATTTATGGTATTTGGGACTATGTGAAAAATAGTGGTGACTATCCAGAAGCACAAAATTTAACCCTGGAGTGGGTAGGTACGATACCAGGTAAAAGGGAAAGTAGAAGGTTTGAAGGAGATTATATACTCAATCAAAAAGATATTGTTGAACAAAGAGACTATTATGACAGAGTTGTAGTTGGAGGTTGGGCAATGGATTTACATCCTGCAGATGGAATTTACAGCGAGCATAATTCATGTACGCAATGGCATGGAAAGGGAACCTATTCAATTCCTTATAGATGCTATTATAGTAAAGATATTAAGAATTTATTTTTGGCAGGAAGAATAATAAGTGCTACCCATGTTGCTTTTGGTTCATCAAGAGTTATGTTAACCTGCGCTCATGGAGGGCAAGCGGTTGGTACAGCCGCGGCAATTTGTTTAGAAAATAAATGGAGCCCTCGGGAATTGTCAAATAAGGAGAACATAGAAATATTACAAAATAGATTGAATTCCAAAGGACAATCTATTCCGAGATTACCTTTAAGAGATAAGAATAATTTAGTTAATGGTGCCTTGATATCTTCATCTTCAAATTTAATGTTAGAAGAAATTAAAGCTTCGAGTGAATGGCAGCAACTAAGTGCGGGTACAGCCCAATTATTACCTTTAGAGAAAGGTGTAAAATATGTATTTGAATTTGAGGTGAAATCTGAGAAAAACACGTCGCTTGAAGTTGCACTTAAACATAGCAGTTCAGAAAATCATTTTACGCCTGATGTTTTATTAGAATCTAAAAGTTTTGAATTGAATAAAGGAATACACAAGATCTCGTATGAATGTCAAAATGAGATCGATTATAAAGGATATACCTATATATGTTTTTTGAAAAATGAATCGGTATCTATTCGATTGTCTGAAGAACGTATCACCGGACTTTTAACGGTACAAAATAAAATAAATATTGCGGTGTCAAATTATGGCAAGCAGGAGCCACCTGCTGATATAGGTATAGATGCTTTTGAATTTTGGACGCCTGAAAGAAGACCTAAAGGGAAAAATATAGGTATGAAAATGAATCCGCCTTTAGAAGTTTATGGATATTCAAATATTAATAATGGATTGATACGTCCCACCTCTAATGGTCAAACGAATGCATGGGTGGCGGCAAAAGAAGATGAGCAGCCTGTTTTGCATATAAGTTGGGATATAGAGCAGAAAATTAGTCGCATAAAATTATTCTTTGATGCCGATTATGATAATTCTATGGAATCAATTTTAATGGGGCATCCTGAATCTGAAATACCTTTTACAGTGCAATATTATACCATTTATGATGAGAATGAGAATCTAATTTTTAAACAGACGGGGAACCATCAAGCGATAAATGAGATTGAACTGAATAGCTCCATAACTACAAGTGCAATTAAGATTGTCTTCGAAAGAAAGAATAAACATATTCCTGCAAGTTTATTTGAAATAATATGTTATTAACAATAAATTTAAAAAAGATGAATTACACGATATTTAAAATTCTATTAATTACAATCATAGTATCTGTTACTGGATATTCTCAAAATACACTTTCAATTGCTCCTGAAAGCAATACTGAATTAAAAAAAGTTGCGAAATTAGAGAATGAGTTTGTAAAAATTTCATTCGTCTCTAGCCAACGAAAAGACAAAAAAAGCATAGCACCAGTTTTTGAAATAAAAACAGCTTCGGGCTGGTACAATGTGCCTCTAGATGCTTCGGCAGAATCATATACCATACTTAAGGCTGATACCTCAATGGTAATGGGGCTTCACCCTGTGATGCACCCCAAATGGAAAGAGGACAAAAGTGTGAAAGAAAAAAGTAAAGACGGACTAACTAAAGTGGTATGGAGGGCTGGAGAAAATTATGAGGCTATCATAAAAAACGCTAAGCAAGATGGTAAAAACAGGGTAATATTAGAATTCTATCCTCAGGATATTGGCGATTTAAAAGCCGTATGGGAACTACTGCCCGATGACAAAACAGCAAAACTAGAGATGCAGTTTACTCCAACTAAATCAGCTCAATATTCTTTGGGCTACTTTATGTTTAACAGCAAACCAATTGCAGATGTTGATGAACTGTTAATGCCTATGTTAGTACAACGTAAGCGCTTTCCTAAAGAAAATTACACGCAGTTGCAAGCCGCAGCGCCTACGCCTCTCTCATTAATGCAAACTACAAAGGATGGTCACATACTATCTTGGGGCGTATCAGGTGAGCCTACTCAAGTTCCATACGAATTTCCAATTCCGATTAAGTCACACTATGGTTTGCACATTAAAAATTCAAAAGGCGAAGTACACCCTTCCATTTTTGGTCCTCTTTTAGGAACCGAAGCTGCCCATACAGAGGCTGGAGAAACAGTAAGTTTTTCTCTTCGCGTATTTGTGGAAAATGGCGATTGGTACAGTACCTATCGCGATGTAGCCGATAATGTATTCGGCTGGTACGACTATCGCCAAAACGGACCAGTATCTATGTCACAATCTGTCTATAATATGATTGACCTCTATATGGATGACAAGAATGGTGGTTGGTGGGAAAGGGCGAAAGCCAACTACCAGATAGAATCGAAAAATGGTTCTACACAATCCTCTCCACTTACGATTACTTCGCTCTATCGTTTAACAGGAGATTCAGAACTTTATAGAAGGAGAACTCTGCCTACTTTGGAATATGTGTTATCTCGCGACAATCCTCATTTTTCACCCGAACCTGAAAATACAGGTGGGTATAACCCTGGACATATGAATGGCCCGGTAGATATATTTGGATCAACAGTGTATGCCGGTTTATGGAAGATGATGAATTACAGAACCCCCATATTTAAAGATATTGCGTTCCCTAATAACAAGTTAAATCTATCATCCAGACAGCAGGGATTTGAACCACACGTCCAGCCCTTTGATGAATTGCTGGGAAAATATATATTTACAAACGACAAAGCAGCTCTGGAAAAGGCTATAATTGAGGCTGATGCCTATATTGAAAAGGTTATTAATAGAGCACCTGAGAAGTTTATAAGTCTTAGAGAGTTCTTTTTAATGGCTTATACCCCCGATTGGGAAGGTCTTTTGGCGCTTTATGAAGTAACAGGAAAGAAACGATTTCTTGATGCTGCCGAACAAGGAGCACGAATAACAATGACAGGCATGTGGACACAACCCATGCCAAAAGACGAGATGGTAACCATTCACCCCAACAACTATGTGCATGGCGATAAAATGAATAGATGGTTACATAAGGGAGAAGAAGAGTTCAGGCTTGGATTCCCCAGAAGTGAGGGAGATGTGAAGGAAAAACAAGTACCTGCCTGGTTGGTCTCTAATGCTGGATTAGGGGCGGAACAACCCAGTACTTATACTTATAAAGACAACGGCGGACGTTTTATATTGCAATCAAACTGGACAGGTGGCTTTCTTCGTCTGGCAGACTACACAGGCGATAAACAGTTTGAAACGTATGCACGTAATGCAGCTTTAGCACGTATGGGCAACTATGCTGCATATTATTATACCACGTTTACCGATTTGTATCAAAATCCGCGCTATCCTTACGAAGGGCCAGATGTTGGATTTTTATACTATCACCACCTGCCAGTTCATCTTTCATGGACAATTGATTACTTAGTTGGCGAAGCACAACTGGCTTCAGAAGGCAATATTAAGTTTCCTGGATTAAGACAGTTTGGCTATGCCTATTTTGATAATATGGTCTATGGTCATGCCCCTGGTGAAGTATTCGGTGAGAAAGATGTATGGCTTTGGTTCGATAAAAATTTGGTAGATATTGATAACAACCAAATAAATTACTTGACCGCACATACCAACGATAAATTTTATCTGATTATGATGAACGAGTCCAAGGAGACACAAAAGGTAAATGTTCAATTTAATGCTGATAAAATAAGCAAAGAACATACTCAATTGGTTGCTGCAAAAATCTT
>TARA_B110000027_G_scaffold134130_1_pt1 | contig 10264 bp, 10 predicted proteins | sample TARA_B110000027 | Tara Oceans TARA_B110000027 (sample SAMEA4397101) | marine metagenome | biome: Polar Biome; feature: [SRF] surface water layer (ENVO:00010504); material: water (ENVO:00002006), including particulate matter (ENVO:01000060) such as... | depth 5 m
TGTTTTTAAACCTAAAGCATTTAATTTTTTACAATATTTTTCAAAATTTAATTTTGATTGAGTTTTTGATATAGCATAAACATTTTTTGTATTTCCATAAAATTTATTTCCATAAAATTTATTAAAATCTATAGAAGAACTTTTAATTTCTAAAATTGTCTTTTTAGATCTTGGGTAGTGATAACCAAGATGAAACCTTTGTTGATTTTTTAGACTAGTCTCGCTGAGTATATCTTTATTTTTTTCATAAAGGTCAATTTTTATATCTTTATTTTTAGAAAGCATTAGTGCAAGAGTTGTTCCAAATATTCCAGCTCCAACTATACAAATTTTTTTCATTACAGATACTCTCTATCTGGATCTAATTTAACTTCTTTGGAGTCATAATGATCTTCAGCTTTGAAAATGTAATCTTCTCCATTAATTATTGAGTCTATTATCATTTTTAAACCAGGGTCTTTGTTTTTATTTAATAATTCTGAAACATTTTCTCTTATCCCAATATTTGGCGTCTTGAGTTTTCTTTCATATAGTGAATTTATTTTTACTGTTCTTCTAAAAAAAAAGTGAAAAGCATATTTTTTAGCTAACAACAGTCTCTCTTTTGTTATTGGATTTTTTAAAAAAGGAAGTTTATCAAGCATATCAAGATATTCCTTCTTAGAGTTAGGGTCAAATGATATTGATTTATTTCTCATAAAACTTTCTCCACAAACTATTGTTGGAATATTTGCCGACATAGTTTCCATTGCAATTTTTGAATTCCAAACAAGAACTGTATTACATTTTTTAAATACAGAATAAGTGCTTATTTTTTCTTCTGGCTTAATCAAAAAAATATTTTTTGGTAATTCTTTGTACTTTTCTAACAACAAATCTTCTACGTTTTCATAAGATTTAGTGGTGCTTAATACTTCAGCTGGGTGTACTCTGATGATTAATTGTAAATCTGGTCTGTTAGAAAAATAATCAATTGTAAAAAAAATCCACTCCAATGTACTACTAAAAAAATTAGTAGGATAATATACTTGAGCATCCCATAACATATTTGTAGCTAACCCAATTATAGGTTTCTGGGTGTCTATTTTTCTTTTAATAAAATAATCTTCTGTGTTTAGATTTTGATTTTTTATCTTAACATCCCAATTATCTGATATGGGAACTGAGCCTCCTTCCCTTCTTTGTTTTAAAAAATTATCAATAGTTGACTCAAGCTTAGAATCAAAATTAAAATCATTCCATTTATCTTTCTTTTCATTAATAAGAGCTCTGTGATAAGTGTCGTCTCTTGTAATATTTACTGAATTTCTTGCGTAGGCAAAACACCAAGAAGATGTATTTATATTAAATTTTTTAGCACAATCCAATATAACACCTTGGGGCACATATATTCCATGATTAATAAATAATTCATCATACTTTTTATTAATAAATATGTTGTTACAAACTTTTTGAGTTATTAAAGATGCCTTAATATATTTTATTAATATCTCTTTTGAATTCTTAAATTTTTTTAAATTTGTAGCAGAAAAAAATCTGACTGTTCCAGAACTAGCATGTTCACCTATATTAATTCCATCAAATTTAAATTTTTTAATATTTTCTAATATATCATCACTAAATTCATTTTTTTTAATTTCATTTAATTCATCATTACTTATAAAATCTGAAAATTTAATAATGTTACCTCCGGCTTTACTCAAATATTCAGATGATCTGCTGAAACAGTAACTACAAATTTTTTGTGAACCATGTTTGCTAAAATCGTTCTCACCAATTCTATGAATTGTTGCCATGACACAGGCAGGTAAGACCTCATCACACAAAAGATAGTCTACTTCACAGTTTTTATTTTGTAGTAACTTTCCCAATAAACTCTCAAAAACTAACATTGAAGATAGTCCCCCAGTTGAAACTGCAATAAGTATTTTTTTTTTTTATTATTTGAAACTAAATTGTTTTGAAATTTTATTTTATCTATTTTTGGTAGGGTATTTCCTCTTAGATTTTGATATAGTACTTTTAGATTTTTAATCAATACTTCTAAAGAAGTCATACTATTATTATTTTTCATTTATTTAAAGTTTAAATTTTTATTTTATTCATATATTTTTTTTCTTTTGAACATAGAAAATATAACTCTGGGGATTTATATTTTTTTTCAATTTTATCGGTTAGATCTAGTGTGTATATTTTTTTCATATTTAGATGTTTTAAAAATTCTTTTGTTAAGCTAAATAAATGTTGTCTATTTAATTTTGGATCTACATGACAATAAACAACAACGTATTTACTAACATCTAATGCAAAATTTAATATTTTATTTGGCTCGAAGGTATGGTCTAGAGTGTGAAAAATTCCAAATAAATCAATTTTTATTTTCCTATTCTTATCTTTGATGTCTGCAATTTTTAAGTCAAAAAATTCTGTAGCTAATGATTTACTATTTACAGATTTATAGTTATCATTTTGACCCCAAGAAAGTCCTGAATCATCAACAAATAAGTATTTATTAATATTTTTCTTTATTAAATTTCTTGTTTTAATTACTTTAATTTTATCAAAAAAATATTTTGATTTTTTTATAGATAGTTTTTGATATTCTTTAGATCTACCAGCAACTTGTCTAGATGTTAAATAGCGTAATATATTTTTGAAAAAACTTTTATAAAAAATAATATTTTTTTTATATTCATTTGAAAAAAAATTTATCATTATCCCAGTAAAAGGACTGTTAAATTCAGCATAATTTTTAATATGTATTTTTTTGTTTAAAATTTCAAACAATGAACCATGGTCGGGTTTAATCCCTCTTTTAATAAAATTTAATAAATTTGTCCAACCTCTATTATGTTGACCATAAATATTTGAATAAATTTTTCTAGATATGGTCTCTGAAAACCATGGATTATTTTGTAATATATAACAACTTGTACATCTATAAACTTTTATTTTTTGAAACTCCTTATTAGATAAATTTAAGTCAGATATTATAGCTCTTACGTAAAAATTTTTGATAAAATATTGTTTTTTTTCTTTTTTTAGATTTTGAGACCCACAATAAACACATTTATTATATTTTTTAAGATTCATTTTTAGTTTTTATTTTTCATAAAGTTCTTATTAAAATAACTATAAGTTAACATTTGGAAATACTGAAAACTATTTTCATTATTTTCTGACTTACAAAACTTTTCAAAATTTTTAATTACATTTTTCTGATTAAAAATTTCAATATTTTTAAAAAAAACTGAATGAAAAGTATCGTTAACGAAATCTTTTAGTTCATTTTTTAACCATGAAGTTTGGGGGTCTGCTAGAGATTTTTTAGTCTTTTTAAAAATTATTTTTTTCTTTATCAATCCAGTAATAGATTTCTTAAAAATATAACGAGTATTAAAATCTCTTATTTTGTAATTATTTGGTATATTAAATGCAAAACTTGCGAGATTATGATCTAGAAATGGTATTCTAGTTTCGATACCAAAATTCATTGAAATTCTATCTTTATACTTGAGGCTTCTTGGAAGTTTTAATCTATAAATATCTAAAAGTTGAGAATTTTGTAAGTTATTAAGAGATTTTATTTTTTTTTGAATATAAAAATTTTGATCAATATTTTGAGATAAATAATTTAAATTAAAATTACTACTTTCGACATATGGAGTTCCATCAGATGTAGAGCCATTTTGAAAAGTTAATGTAATTAAATAATTCATCAAAATCCTTTCAAAGGATTTTTTCTTATTTTTAAGTCTAATAAATTTGAAGATTAATTCATAAAAATCATTAAGTTTTTTATTTTTTTTAACTGAATCTAAAGCATAAAATAAAAAGTTATAGTCATATCCTCCAAACAATTCATCACCTCCATCTCCCTCTATAATAACCTTTAATCCATCTTTTTTTGCTAATTCATATAATTTATATATTCCAAAAATTCTAATGGATGTAAAAGGAGATTCTAGAATATTAACAAGCTTTTCCATATTGTCTGTTATATCTCTTGGTGTCACATCTATGGCTGTATTTGAAATTTTTAATTTTCTTGCAGTTTTTTCTGCAACTGAATATTCACTATATGTTTTATCATTTGTGAAACCATAAGTATAAGTTTGAAGATTATAATTTATCTTTTTAGACATTAAATACGCTAATGCAGTACTATCAGTACCACCACTTAAAAATAAACCTACTTTTCTATCTGAGATCAGGTGTTTATCCACAGAATCTAAAAATTTATTTTGTATTTTTTTAATTAATAACTTCTCAGAAAAATTATTAATTCTTTTTTTATCGTTATTGATATGCCAGTAACAAATTTGTTTTTTTTTAAAGGAATCATAAACTACATAATGACCAGGCAAAATAGATTTTACTTGATTAAAAAAACTTTCTTCCGAATGATCCATCGAGCCCTTTAAAAAAAAATCTAGTGTAGTGTTTTTATTTAATGAATTAATATTTTTATATTTAAGTATTGGCTTCTTTTCTGATGAAAATATTATTTGTTTATTATCTTCATAATAATATAATGGTTTTATTCCAAACCTGTCTCGACAAAAAATAATTTTTTTTTCTTTTTTGTCAAAAAAGACAAAACTAAACATTCCCTCTAGGTCTTTTACTACTTTTTCTCCTTTTAAAATCAATAAGTTGAATAACACTTCAGAGTCTGAGCCACCCTGAAAGCTTATATTGACTAATTTTTTTTTCAAAATATTAGCATTATAAATTTCTCCATTAAAAACCATGAGATATCTGTTATTTTGAGATATCATTGGCTGCATACCATTATTTGATAAATCTAGAATACTTAATCGAAAAAACTTTACCTGTAATTGATTAAATTCAATATACCTCGAATCATCTGGTCCTCGTTGTGAAATTAAATCAGCAGCTTTATTGAACTTATTTAAGTTTTTTTTTATTTCTTTTTTGTGGTATATGCCAAAAAAACCACACATTAAATTTCTTTATCTTCCCAGTTATATACCACTTCTTCATCTTTATTTTTACTAGCAAATCTTCCTTGGTAGTAATCACGATTTAATATTTCAGCTTTAGATAGTTGTCTAATTTTTTTTCCCTTCATCATTTCAAATTCAGATACATTTTTTTTCACGTAATCTTTTATTTCTTGTTTTGATTTTTTAGTGAAATCACATAGTTCTTTTAATTGGGTTGGATCTAAAGACACAACCCCATCCTTAGTTTGATCTTTTGGCAAAATTGTAAAATGTCTCTCTATATATTTTATATTATATAGTAAAGATGCTATTGAAGTTTTTAGTCCGTCTTTGTCATAATTTGAATGCTCACTCAATCCTACATCTTGATTTAATTCTCTTAAAAAATCTATTCTATTTAAATGCACGTCTTCTAAAGGGGTTGGATATATTGATACACAATGTAACAGTGAAAATTTTTTATCTTTTTTATTCAAGACTTCACAGGTTTTTTTAATCTCATTATCAAATGTGCAACCTGTTGAAACTATTATTTCGTTAAACTTTGAGTCAGCTAGTTCTTCTATCATTTTATGTGATGCACAATCAAAACTAGATACTTTAATAATATCCATATCAAGACTTTCTAGGAATTTTAGTTTTGATCGACTAAAAATTGTAGTCATTGGTTGAACTTTAAATTTCTTACAAAAATCTAAAAACATAAAATGTTGTTCATCATTCAAGTCCAATTTTTTCAATCTTTCATATTCAGATTTATATGGTCGTTTGATTGATTTAATTTCATCATTAATTTTTATACCTTCATCAAAGCGATCTCTATGAGTTAAGTCATCTGAATGCATTGATTGAATTTTGACAATTTCCGCACCTGCTTCAGAAGCAGCATGCACCATTTCTTCTACAATTTTTATATCACCATTATGATTTTGACATAGCTCTGCAATAATTTTTGTCATATTTTTACATCCTTTAGTATTGTTTTTAGTAATTGACTAGCTCCATTGTACTGAAAATGTTGTCTATTTAAATTTTTTTTTATCAAATTTACCTCATTTTTAATAAACATATCAATTCTTTTCGAAAAATTTAACTTCCAATCTTCTTTGTTCATGATGGCTCCTAAATTTTTATCAAAAACAATTTTTAAATTTTCATCAATCTCTGGATTGAATTTTTCATTCATAAATATTGCTGGTTTTTTAAAAAACAAACATTCTGTAATTGAATTGAAGCCACCTCTAACAATAACATGGTCGACCTTTCCAATATAAGAGTACATGCCCTTTAAAGTTGTAACAGGTATCATATTGTTACTTTTTAAAATCATTTCAGTAGCACTGTTATTTAATGAAGAAATACCTATATAAAAGACGTAATTTTTCATTTTTTTTAAATAGGGTACAGTTTCTGATATAAGTTTAGATAAAGTTTGTGTCCCATTATCCATAATCAAAAAAGTTTTTTTACGGTTTATTGTATTTTCACTTTTATATGGTTGAGATATAAAATTTATATTCTTAATTTTGTTAATATTATCAATATTTAGATAAACACCTTTTGGAGTAAGTGGTGGTAAAAATATTTTTGTAGCCATGTTTTCATATTTTTTTATTTTATTAACTATTAATTTTTTTTTGTTTGGGTAGACCGTTTCAAAATACCAACTCCAAGAAAAGTGGCAAACACCATAACATTTTATATTAAGTTTTTTGGCATAATAAAAAACCTGAGGTACTAAATCCGATATTATAAAATTAAAATTCTTAAAATTTTTTTTAAAAAATGTAAAATCGCTTCTTAAGTTTTTATTCCAAACATCTAAAGTTTTAATGCTCTTTTCTCTTCCAAAATATCCATCTTTTGTTTTTAGTAACTCAATATTATTGAATCTTTTAATATATTTAACCTTATCATCAAAAGTTTCTTTCAAAATTTCAATTTGTAGACCATTAACCAATGTTATTTCAACATTTTTAATTTTATCAATTAGTTGATGAATGACCTCTCTTTGACGGACCATGTGACCAAAGCCAACATCAGAAATAAATATGGCAACCTTAATTTTTTTCAATTTTCTTTTTTGCTTTTTTATAATCATTTAAGTTATGTATATCTATATAGTCTGTAAAATAAGCTCCAATATTTGTGCTTAAAGTTTTTTTACATACTGCTTGTGGTGTCATTATTCTAAATGCACCATTTTGTAATTTATTTTTTCCTAAAGAAATTACTTCTTTAATTGGTTTTTTTGGAAAAGCTATTTTTTTAAAAAAAATAATTGCTTTATCTAAATCTTTTATCTTAAATTGAGGAGTATTTGCCTGAAGGGATACTATAATATTTGGTTTTATTTTATTTTTTAATCTTTTATAAGCATGAACTATCACTTCCTGCTTTTCTACATTATCCTTTGCTAAAAAGCTTGGTCTACTAACATACTTAATTTTATATTTTTGACATAGATCAATAATTTTTGAACTTTCTGTTGAAATATAAACGTGGGTTTTAAATCTTGATCTTGAAGCTTCTTTTGCAACATATATGCACATTGGTAAGCTTTTTATTGGCAATATATTTTTATGCTTAAGTCTCTTTGAGCCTATTCTTGCTGGTATGATTATTAAAATTTTATTCATAATTCTTTTTTCAATTCGTCATATTCTTTCATTTTTTTTTTCATAAAATTTAGAGTTAGTGTGGCTTTATGAGAAATTCCTCTAGGTGTTAAGATATAAAGATAATTTAATTTATTGGAATTACTTCTAAAATTTTCAATTTTAACCAAACCTTTACTCTGTAATGCTCTTAAACAATAGTTTAGCTTCCCCAGACTAAACCCCAAATCTTTAGCAAGTTCTCTTTGAGTCGACTCTGGTTTTTTTTGAATTTTTCTTAATACTTCAAAATGATCTTCTGTATATTTCATATGCTATATTTAGACAAAAGATATACAGTTCAATTATTGAACGGTAAAGAATTTAATTAGTTTTTCTCTTATTGTTATTATATTTCAACCTTTACAAGGTCATAACATTAATTTTTAAAGATTTTAGAGTGTCTTTTTTTAAAAAAGATTTTTTTTTGAGAACTATCTTTAAAAAATAATCAATACTTTTTTCCAATGACTCTAGATAGTCTTTTTTTTCATTTATCTTAATTTTTTTTATTGTTTTTGGTAATTTTAATAAATTATTTTTATCAAAATTTAATGCTGGTCCTTTAATTTCAAGTATAGATTCATTTTGTTCCACTATACCATTATCAAATACAAATGTTTTTTTATTAATAAGGGGAGATGTGTACGAGCAAAATATTTCAGCAAAAATTTTGTTTCTTATAGTGACACTTATATTGCTATTATCATATCCATCACCAACATTACTTAGATTCATTAATCTTGGTTTACTAAAGGCAGTAATTTTGAATAGATGATTTAGTAAATCTAACCAATGTATTGCCAGCATCTCAAATACACCTTTAGGACATTTTTTTCTACTAGATCTCCAATTTAATTTGTATTCTTTTTTAAGTGCAAGGCCATGCCCAGAGATAATATTTGCATAGATTAAATTTCCCAACTTATATTTATCTTTATTTTTTAATATCTCTGCAATTTTACTAAAACGAAAATTAAAATTGTAATAAATTTTAGTTGACTTAATTTTTTTTAACTTTTTTAATTCAATCATTTTATTTGTTGGAGGTTTTTCACAAAATATGTATGCTTTTTTATATAAAGCTTTTATGTAATGATAATGTGTGTCATTTGGTGAAATTATAAAAAAAATTTTAAATTTTTTTAAAATATTCAAATCTTCATTTTTATAATTTTTTTTTGATTTTGGTTTATAAATAAAAAAATTTATTTTTTTAAATTTTAATATTTTTTGAATTCTTTTAGAGTGTAAGCCATCTCCTATTATACAAATTTTTAAGTGCTTATACATCTTCTACAAGGTTCAATTTTACTTCTTTCTTTTGATCTGTGCAAATCTCTAATTTCATTATAATATTTTGAGTTCCAAATTGACTTAATATCATCTTTATTTGCATTCCACTGACTAAGAGTTGATTTATAGTCATAATCACATGGGTTCACTTTTCCATCTTGCCAGACAAACATTCTTCTATAAAGCTCTGAACATTCATCTTCAATATTATTTATTTTATTTTCATAAGCACTTTCCCATGGGTCATAGTCTACTAAGACAATCTCATCAGCAAATTCTTTATAAAATTGGTTCATTTCTTCTACATTTTGCTCTGTATTTATTTTAACTCCTGATATTCTAATCATAAGTTTAGAATTCTTATAATTTTTTTCTCTAATATTTTTTAATAATTCTAGATTTTTCATAATTTTTTCAAATTTTGCATTAACTCTAATTTTTTCATAATTTTCCTTATTTTTTTCATCAATTGAAAGCACTAAAGATTGAAGATCAGAGGACAATAGTGAGTTTATTTTTTTTTCATCTAATAGTGTTGCGTTGGTATTTAATTTAAGACCCAAAAATTTACCATCACAATACTTTAAAAATTCATCTAGTTCGCCATGTAGAGTTGGCTCACCTCTGGAAGCAAAAGTAACTGCTTCAATTTTTCCTTCAATTTCATCAACAATCTTTTTCAGAAGGTCTAATTTCATATACCCCATAAAACCAGCTGATTTTGAAGAAAAACTTTTGTCAGATTGATAACACATTATACATCTTAAATTGCATTGAGATGTTGGTTCTATTTGAATATTCGGTGGATATTCATCAATTATTTTCAATTTAGGGTAAATATTATACTTATATCTATACACAACATATCTTAAAATATTTTTTTTTTCTAAATTTAAAAACTCATTAATTTCATGCTTAGTTAAAACAAAATCAGATTTTTCTAAATTTAAGTTATTTATTGTTTTTTCATAACTTTTTAAAACTATTAAAATTAATTTTTTATCTGTGAGACTTAAATTATTACTATTTTTGAAGCTGCTCTTAATTGAATTATAAATACTTTCATTAATGTTTTTGGATGGAAGTAATAAAGTTTCTTTTTTTGTATTAGAAAAATTTTCATCTTTAATACTTTTGTCTCTTGTTTTAGGATTAATATTTATAAATGAATTTTTACTCATTACATCTAATGATATATTAGAGATTTAAATAATTAAAGTTATTAATAATCATAATTTATTCAAATTAATGTTGTAATTAACTTTGACTCTATAAATATAGAGGTTTCTAAATCTTATTTCTTACCCTACATTTATATTTAAATTATAACTTAAAAAAAAA
>TARA_B110000027_G_scaffold133993_1_pt1 | contig 10229 bp, 15 predicted proteins | sample TARA_B110000027 | Tara Oceans TARA_B110000027 (sample SAMEA4397101) | marine metagenome | biome: Polar Biome; feature: [SRF] surface water layer (ENVO:00010504); material: water (ENVO:00002006), including particulate matter (ENVO:01000060) such as... | depth 5 m
TTTTTTTCGGGCGTAGCTTTTTAGAAAACTGGGTAATTATATTAGTCATAGTACTAAATTTTATTAAAATGGCCTCAAAACAAAAATTATCGCCTGCGGCGAAGAAGCGTAAAGCTGCCCGGGACCTAGCTTTTGCTAAGACGCCGGCAAGAAGAGCTAAAAAAGCCCATGCACAGAGAGAAAGGCGCAAGGCAAAGAAGAGAGGTGTCAATGTTAAAGGTAAAGACTGGGACCACAAGGACGGAAGATGGGAAAGTGTTGCTAGAAACCGGGCAAATGATGGCAAAGGCACTAAAAAAGAGGGTAAAAAGAGGTACAAGGTACCAAAACGCAAATATAAAAAGAAAAAATAAGCATTATGGCTAGATTAATAAGTTATCCTAAGCTAACAACGGTGTCTTCGGAAGATTTGATACCTATTACGGATACGTTGGCAATTGGTGACCCCTTAAAGAATGTAACAGTAGGGGATTTAGCAGCTAGCATAAGCACGGGTATACAAATACCTACACCTCAAATGTGGGTGTATAAGTCAGGTAATTTAAGCCCATATCAAACCGCTGGAGCTAGCCCATTATTAAGACAAAGAGCACTATGCATTAGTGTACCAACCCAACCTGACAAGAGATGGCTGGATAATAGTCCAAGACTTTTCTTATTTAGATACAGGCAATCTAGCACATCTGATGGTAATGGGCCGACTAAACGCGGAAATTATGTTCACCCCTCACACTTGAATGGTCAATACATACAAACAAACTTTCCAGGAAGCAATTGGGGTTCCTCGTCTCAAAGCTATATTGATGCCGTAGGTGATCCTATTGAATTATTCCCAATTACTACGGAATGGAATTTTAACGGAGACTTGAATTACGTGCAAAAAAACAATGTTGCGTCGGCGGTTATTACAGATTTTAAAACCGTAAATAGCACGGCTTATGTAGAGGTGCCTATAGATCCATTGCAATTTTTATATAACAACACTAGCCCCTCAACGCCATTTACTAATTTTCCTGTTACTGTTAATAGCAATTTAGGTTCTAGGTGTTTGATAAGCACCAGTCGTGAGTATGATAGATTTAACACTAATACCCCTTGGAATGATACTGGATCGCTTTCAAGAAAAGCATATTTCAAGTTTGCTATAGGAATACCAAATCCCACCTGGACAAATAAAAATAAACAAACACCGTATATAATGGGGGATTTATCAGATGCAATTACATTTGTGTATCAAAACAATGTGGCGACAAATGAAATATGGGGTTATCAAGTAGCTCAGGGGCACTGCACTATAATTCCAAGAAGTATAAACTAAAATAAGTGCAAGCAGCGGTTTGCAACTTACTTTGTGTAAGTTGTGGTTGGTGCCTTACTTTGTGTAAGGCGTGGTTTGTTGCTTGCTTCTAATAATATGCCCCTGTTAATTTAGGGGTATATAACTAAGCAACCGTAGTTTTTTAAAATTACGGGTAATTATATAATAAAATCTAATTAAATGAATCAAATAGTAAAAGAGTTTAGCTTCGGGGACGAAGGTAGGAAAAAAGTATTTAAGGGCATCGAGATCCTAACAGAAGCGGTTGCTTCTACACTAGGAGGGGGAGGAGAGTGCGTTATTTTTGAAGACGCACATGGTATACCTTTAATAACAAAAGACGGAGTTACAGTAGCGGAACTAAGTGTTCTATTGGATCCTGTAGAAAACATGGGAGCCTCGCTAGTTAAGCAAGCTGCAAGAAGAACGGTTGCGGAAGCAGGAGATGGGACTACAACCTCCACAGTGTTAGCTCATGCAATTTTAAAAGAGTTTGACAAGTCAAAAGATAAGTTTACTAGCAGAGAGAAGCGCGAAGCTATCAGCAAAGTGGTTGATAAAGCTATGAAGAATCTAGATAAACAAGCTAGACCTGTTAATGGCAGTATGATTGATGAGGTAGCTACTATATCCACAAACAATGACGAGGAGCTAGGTAAGCTTATTGCGGATGCTTATCGCGCAGTAGATCTTACAGGGGTTGTTATGATGGAAACATCAAACGACGGAGAGACAAGTATAGAAGTAGTAGAGGGTGTTCAATACGAAAAAGGTTTTACTAATAACCATTTTGTAACTAACCCTGCAGCTAATACAGCGGAGCTAATTAACCCTAAAATACTGCTTGTTGATTCTGCAGTAGATACTATAAGACAGATACAAACTATATTAGAACATGTAATTAAAAACAACCTGTCTTTGCTAATAGTAGGGGATGTTGATTCTAAGGTAGCAGCTGCTTTAGCAATGAATAAAAACAAAGGGTCTATAAAAGTAAATATAGTTCCAGCGCCTACACACGGCGTAAACAGAAAAGAAATATTTGATGATTTAGCTTTACTAACCGGAGCAACGGTTATAAGCGAAAACTTAGGGGATGATTTAGACTTAATGGATTTATCCTGTTTAGGTACTTGCGTAAAGACAGTGTCTACATTCAGAGACACAGTGTTTCAGATAGACGAAGAACAATCAGAAGAAGTGCAAGCAATCATTAGTAACATTAAAAAGCAGTTGCTTACTGAATCTCACGCGGGAAAAGTTATTAAGCTTGAAAAACGCTTAGCAATGCTTGCAGCTAAACTAGCTATAGTAAAAGTAGGTGGTAACTCTGAGGTAGAGCTAAACGAAAAGAAAGACAGAGTAGAGGATGCAATATGTGCAACAAAGGCTGCTATCAAAGAGGGTGTGGTTGCCGGAGGTGGCGTGGCCCTTATTAACGCGGCTACAAGTATAAAAGCTAAAAATCCTGAAGAGGAAATAGTTCTAAAAGCGTTGTACTATCCTTGCAAAATAATAATGAAAAACGCGGGGCTTAAATATAAGGACATCGGCAAAAAGAATTACGGGGTAAACGTAGAAACTGATAAAGTGGTTAATATGTTTACAGCGGGAATTATAGATCCTGTGCTGGTAACAAAATCAGCTTTAAAAAATGCGGCTTCGGTTGCTTCGACTATCTTGTCAACTAACTGTGTTATGTCTAACGTAAGAGGATAATATGAAAGCTATAGGTAGAAACATAATAATAAAAAAGTTAAAAGAAGGTATAACTGAAACTAAAGGTGGTTTGCTTTTAGCTGAAAGCCATAGAGAGGATATACGTTACGTAGAAGCTACGGTGATATCAACAGGCAGCGAATGTGACGGCATCAAAAAAAATGATGTAGTATACTACGACAGGCATGCGGGGCATAAGATAGAAATAGATAAAGAAACATTTCATGTTATAAAAACCGGGGATGTAGTTTTTGTTTTATGAGAAAGTTAACAGGAGGTGATTTAAAAGAACTCGGACTGTTAAAGCATTATAGGGTTATACGCAGATGGGCCACTAAAACAAATGGTATTACCGATGCGGATCTAGAGCTACTTATCTACTTTGATTGTTTAGATCAATTTAGGAAGCGTGATTTTGAAGACGGCAGCCTTACATACTCTTGGGACAACAGAAGATGGAACAGGCTACTTAAAGAAGGCTGGATCGTTAAATGGCGAGGCTATAACGGATCTGATAAAAGCTATAGTATATATAAGATTAGTTTTAGATGCAAATGCTTGATACAGCAGATGTATCGTATAATGTTAGGAGAAGAGGATATACCTACTTCAACTAGACGTAACCCTTTAATGAAAAAAGACACATACAGCGCAAAGGTGTATTCCGCTGCATTCGATAAAATTAACAAAGATAAAACAAGATAATTATGATGAACATGGCACAACTAACAGCTTCTAAAGCTGCCGCAGAAATTCCGGGCGCTACATTAAATACAGGTATAAATCCCGTGGTGGATCCTTTAGCGGCTACAGCGCAGGTGCAACCCGCGGGTATGGAAACATCGGCTACAGTTGATCCTGGCTTGGCTGCAGCTTACGCAGCAATGGCAGCAGCTCCTGATCCGCTAAATAACGCGGTAACCCCAAAACAACAGAATACTCTTGGCGCAATAAACGCAAACAAGTTTACGCGTGATAACCTAGCAATGCAAAACTTAGTTTAAAAACAAATTAAAATATAAAACCATGAACGATACAAAACAAGGGGCGCATCAGCCTATGAAATTGCATGCACACGAACATCCACATAATCAAGCTTCTCCTCAAGGGGAGGCAGCTTTATGGGGAGGGCCTTTAAGCCAAGAAGGAAGACCTCACGTAGCAGGGAGCTCTAGGGGGCCAAATGGCCTGCAAGTGCTAAAATTTCCTACACCTTACGAGTCTAAGCCTATAACCCAATGTGCTAAAAAAGGACAATACTTTGAAAGTTACACAGAACTTTTATAAGTCAGAGTTTGAATGCAAGTGCGGTTGTGAAATGCCTCGCAATGTTACGGAAAATATATTTAAACTGTCGGACCAGCTTCAGATTTTAAGAGATATATATGGGCCTATACAAGTTAACAGTGCATATAGGTGCGAAAGCCACAACACTAGCATAGGCAGCAAATCTACAAGCCAGCATGTTTTAGGTAAAGCTGCTGATATAGTAATGGGATTAAATCCTAGTCAAACAGCAGACGCTATAGAAGAAGATATAAATAACAACGTAGTTTCTTTTAAAGGCTTAGGAAGGTATAATACGTTTACCCATGTAGACATGCGAGACACCAAAGCAAGATGGAATAACACAAAAAAATAATTATGGCAAAAGCATTTAAAGTACATAATATGTACAAAGGCACAAAGGTTAAAAAAATAACCACAATGGCTCAGCATAATAAAGCAGTTAAAGACGGTTGGAAAGAAAAAAAACCTAAAAAGTAATGGCTGTAGCAAAAAAGAAAAAAGCACCTGCTAAGAAAAAAGCAGCGCCTAAAAAAAAAGGCAAAGCTCCGTCGCGTAAAAAGTCAAAAGGAAACTACGCAGCTGTAAAAAAAGGCAAGGGCAAAGGCAAGAAAGCAGGTGGAGGAATGACCGCTAAAGGTGTTGCGAAGTATCGCAAAGATAACCCTGGAAGTAAACTTAAAACTGCTGTTACAACACCTCCTTCTAAGTTAAAGAAAGGTAGTAAAGCCGCTAAAAGACGTAAAGCATTTTGCGCAAGATCTAAAAGCTGGAAATCGGAAAGAGGATTAGCTGCAAGAAGAAAATGGAATTGCTAATATGAAAAGAAACAAACCAAATTGCGGGTGTCTTAGTAAATACATGAAAACACCCCAGATAGGAACTAAAGGATCTAAAGGTAGAAACGGGTGGGATGCAAAGCCCGTATTTAGAATAACTAATCCACGCAGTCGATGAAAGCTAAAAAGAAAACAACTCCTTGTTGGAAAGGGTATATAAAACAAGGCACAAAAAAGAAAGGCGGAAAAACCGTTAATAATTGTGTCAAAAAAAATAACCAATAAATTAAAAAAAATGAAAAATTACAGTAAAGCAATGCCCGCTAAAAAAGCAGGCCCGAAAAAAGTAGTTAAGAAAAAAGCTAAGGTAACAAAGAAAAAATAACAGAATAGGACTGTATAAACCTAGCTAAACATAAACAATAACAATAACAAAAACAAAAACAAAATGGCAAAATTTATCGCAATTAAGTCTACAGGTGCTGGATTAGCAGGTGGAGACGTATTATTAGGAGTAGAAGGAATTATCGGCGTAAAAGCAGCAACAGCAACAACAACTGTAGTTGAGTATGATGGTAAAGCAGCAACAATTACTCATTTAACTGTGGGGACAACTCCTTCAGTAAGAGATGCAGTTAACGCAGCATTAACGGCTAACCCAGGTGGGGTTAAAGCTAGAGTACAGTTACCAGTAGGTATTACTGTAAGTGCAATAGCAATAGCATAATTATTTTTAATAACCCTGCGGAGTAAAATTCGCGGGGTTTTTATTAAACTAAAGAATATGAGCAAAATAATTTCATGGTTAACTGGAGGACTTATCAAAGAGGTAGGTAAGGTAATCGACAGCTTAACTACCACAAAGGAAGAAAAACTTGAAATTAAAAAACAATTGCAGGTTATTCTTGAAAAAGCCGAGGCTAATGCTCAGGTAGAAGTTACTTCAAGATGGAAGTCAGACATGAGTTCTGATAGCTTCCTTTCAAAAAATATTCGGCCTATGGTATTAATATACCTGACGTTTATATTTTCTGCATTAGCATTTGCTGATGGTAATATAGGAGAATTTAAAATAGCTGAAGCTTACATACCTATTTTTCAAACGTTGCTAGTTACCGTGTACGGGGCGTACTTTGTAGGCAGATCTTGGGAAAAAGGCAGGAAAATAATGAATAATAAAGACAAATAAAGTAGTTTTACAGAATTTTGTGTAATTATATAATAAATAGAAAGCATGGCATACGAACAAATTTTTGGAAGAGAGAATATAGGAGGTACTGGAGCGTCTTTTAGTAACACTGATTTAACTAATCCAGGAAAGAAAAAACCTGTTAAAGTAAAGGAAGAATCTGTTACGCCTGTGCAGACAATAACTAAAAATTCTCCAGAATTTTTTAAACCCTCATACGCACAAAGCTACAAAGCCGGGCATGTTATGCCTACAGTAAGCCAAGATCTTGATGGCAATCATTTTGATCCCATCCCCTACGAGGCTCTTGACGAAGTAGTTATTTCCAATAAACCACAAAATCCTGTAGTAGCAGGGCCTAAAACACAGGAGCAAGCAACTGATTATGGGGCAGACACTAGTTATAAATATGCTCCGAGGTTTAATAGAACAGAATTTACTAAAGAGCAAGCAAAAAAGCACGAAGCGCGTAGACAGGCTATTATTTCAAACGGGTATAAAGATCCGGGGCCTTTTAAATCCCACGAAGATATCCCTGGGATGAAACTAACAAGGTACTATGATTCTTGGCGTAATACCAAAAATGACTATATTCAAAACACAAGAAATCAGCACTTAAAACCAGAATTTCAGCCTACTGATAATTTCATTGGGGGGGTTAAAAAAAATCAGTACATAGACGTGTCCCAAGGGCAATCTCAAGTAGACTTTCAAAGCTTAGTGCAGGATCCAGCAGGACAGACATTTTTAAATAGATACAACGATCCAGTTACTAGAAAGCTATTAATGGAGCAGTCAGGTTTAAGTAATATGGATATTGACAATATGCTAATAAAAGCGCTCCAGGCAACTACGACGCATGAAAACGAAGAGGTAACAAAACAAATGAGGGCCGATGGGTATCATGCTCAGGCTTATTCAAATACACCAAGGTCTATTCATCAAGAACAAAAACCTCAGGATCTTACTGGTAAAATACAAATGGGTAAGGATATCGGTGAACCTGTTCATAACCATGAATATTCACATATTTCTGGATTCGATGTTACCCAGGGAAAATATCTTAAGAAGCTTGTGGGATCTGTGTACAATCAAAGAAAAAATAACCCTGAATGGCTTGATCCGACTGCAACTCCTCAAACATCCATGTTCCACCCCGTTAATGACCCTGGAACTTCTGAATATATGAACAGAGATCATGAAATGTACGGTAATTTTGTTGAATTTAGAGAGGAATTAGGGCTAAAGCCGGGTGAGCAGATAGACATGGAAACTTTAAAGAGAATGGTAGAAGAAAAAAATTTATACTCAGATGATTTCTACAGGTATATTGCTCCAAAAAACGCACTAAACGCACTAAACAAAGTGGGATCAGTTAACAAAAATAAGCAAATACCCTTCTCGCAAAGGTTTAAAAGAAATCGGGATTCTGCACTTAGTTAATCAAATATAAATCAATAAAATCTAATTAAATTATGTTAAAATCTAAAAAAGAATTAATCAATATGGTATACGGCCTTGGGGCCGCGGTTGTAATCATCGGAGCATTATTTAAAATTATGCACTGGCCTTACGGAAACTTAATGCTAATTATAGGCCTTATAACTGAAGCAGGAGTATTTGTTGTTTCTGCATTCGAAAAACCTGAAAAATCTTCGGAAGGATCAGTACCATTTGGGGAAGAATTAAAGTCTTCCAAAGAATACAATGAAGAAATAGAAAAAGCCACATTACAAATGAAAGCGTTTTCTGAGCAAGCTTCTGATAATAGAGTAGCAGCTGAAAAATTAAAAGAACAAATGGGGCAATCAGCAAAAAGCCTTTCTTCATTAAATAAAGTATACGGGGGCATGTTATCCGCGATGAGCAAAAGCTAATCTAAATTATACTAAACAATAAAATTTAATTAAAATAAAATTATGGCAGGAGGAAAAGAAACCCCCAGGCAAAAAATGATTAACCTAATGTACTTGGTTTTCATCGCAATGTTGGCATTAAATATGTCCAAAGAAGTATTGTCTGCTTTTGGTTCAATAAACGAAAAATTAGATCAAGCTAATATTAGCTATGTTAAAAAAAATAACAAATCCTTAAATAGGTTGCTAAAAAAAGCCGCTACAAATAATGAATTTAAAGTAGCTTCAGAAATTGCAGATAGTGTACATAAACTATCAAGTACGTATAATAGCTATTTAGCATCCCAAAAAAAGTTGCTATTATCTAACCCTATATTTGTAAATGATTCTACTAAGAAAAAAACAGAATATGAGGTTATGGATCAATCTGATTTTTTAGATAAGTTATATTACAAAGGGGGCAAGTTAACAGAGGAAGGCCAACTATTTTTAACCCAAATGGACACTTATAAAAACAGCATGACTATGCTGCTTAAAGGGGTGGATTCAGTATTGGTGTCGCAAATAAACACTTATTTTGATTCCAGTGGTGTAAAAGGAGGAGACGGCGTAACCAAGGATTATATAAGTTACAACTACGTAGGGTTTCCGCTGGTTTCTTCGCTAACTAAAATGACTCAAATACAGAATAGTGTAAACACCATAGAAAATGAATTGCTGTCATTACTGGTTACGGATGCATTAGAAGACGGCCTTGGTATAAAGGAAAACTACGAGGCAGTTATGATTGCCCCTAGATCCTCCTACTACACCGGATCTACATTTAACGGCATAATATCTTTAGGGCGAGTAGATACCTCTACTAAGCCAGCTAAGGTGGAATTGCTGCTTGATGGCAAAGAAATTAAAGATACCGAATACGAGTTTAATGAGGGTAGAATAGCCCTTAAGGTAAAAGCGAACAAAGTAGGTGATCATAAGATTACTGGAAAACTTGTTTACTTGCAAGATGGTAAAGAGGTTGAGGTACTTGTAGACAAAAAGTTTACTACCATTAATAAACCAAACATAGCCACAGTATCATCCGATAAAATGAATGTATTGTATAGAGGTGTTTTAAATCCTTTAACTATTTCTTTTAGCGGCGTAAACGACGAAAATATTAAAGTTACGGCCCCAGGATTATTAAAACTTGGTAAAGGCAAATACGGAATTAATGTTACCGGGGTTAAAAGCGGGACTGTAACTGTTAATGTATCTGGAACACTTCCGGACGGAGAAATAGTTAAAGACAAGGCTTTGTTTCGTATTAAGCAGGTGCCTTCTCCTCAAGCAACGCTGCGCGGAGAGATAGCTTCAGGAGGGGAATTTAGGTTTTTGCGATCAAGCTTACAGAGATCCACAGTGGGAGCTAGTATGGGAAAAGATTTTGATTTTGATCTTCCCTTAAAAGTTACCGGATTTAGCGTGTCAGTTAGGGGTTATCCAACAATAGCAGTAAAAGGCAATAGATTTAATGAAAGAGCAATCAGGGCTATCAGCAAAGCGGGAAGGGGTGCGACTGTAAGAATATTTGACATTCAAGCTAAAATAATTTCAAATTCCAAATATAGAATGCCTAAAGTAGAGCAAATATATATTTCTTTAATAGATTAAAAAACAATAACTAACTAATAAAAACAATAATCATGGCATTTAAAATGACACCTGGAATAAAAGGTAATTCCACAAATAATTCAATAATGGGCGGAGGCTGCGGAGGAGACGGACAACCACCTTGCCCACCTAGATTTCAAGCAGAAAAAATGATGGCACCGGTAGCGGACAAATCTTCTAGCTCTAGATCTAAATCTATTAGACCAAAAAAGAAAGCTGCTGTAGTAGCACCACCAAAGCCAGCACCAGTAAAATTTAAAATTAACTTGCCTAAGGGGTATGAGTTTAAGTCTAAAAAGGAAGAGATGAACTTTTATCAAAGTATGCAGAGTGCTATTGATGGAGGGGAGTTTAAGTCTCAGGAACAATTAGACACGGCTGTAATGAAGCAACTTAAAGGAGGTGCGCCAAGCCCGTTTGATCCA
>TARA_B110000027_G_C16122127_1_pt1 | contig 10217 bp, 11 predicted proteins | sample TARA_B110000027 | Tara Oceans TARA_B110000027 (sample SAMEA4397101) | marine metagenome | biome: Polar Biome; feature: [SRF] surface water layer (ENVO:00010504); material: water (ENVO:00002006), including particulate matter (ENVO:01000060) such as... | depth 5 m
TATAAAATAATAATAAAATATAAAATAATAATAAAATATAAAATAATAAGTTTAAGAATATTAGATATGTATTTAATACCCTTAGTTCGAACAAAAAAATAAATAGCTGAACGGCTTAGTGGTTTAAGGGGTTCTTATTTATCTAAAACCGAAAAAAAAATTATATTACCTTATTTATCTAATAATGTAAATAAGCGTATATTATTAAAACATAAAACCCGTAAAAAATTACCAAAATAAATAATAATTAAAGATATAATACTTAATTTTATATAATGAGAATAAAATTAAGTGAAAAATACAAAGAGCAAAGAGATAATATATGCAATAAACTTATTACTATTTTGAATTTAGATTCTAATAATACATTTTTATTATGTGATTTAGATAATGATTTGGAAAAGCAAAAACAAATAATAGATATGAAAGAAGATATACAAAACGTATTTGCTTGTTCTACTATTTCTGCATTCAAACCAAATTTTGAATGTAAAAGACCTTATTTAAATATTGTAAGAAGTATATTACGACAGCAAAATTATACTTTTATAGGTAATGATTTTACAAAAAAAGAAAATGATTTGTCAAAAAAAACTATAAAATATTTTGTTTTTATAAATAATTAAATATTTGCGGTAAATTATTTAAAAATAAAATATTTAGGAAATATATGAAAAAGCGAAAACATCAAAAAGAGGAATTTAAAGAATTTCGGTCTAATGAAAAATCTCCATATAAAACAATAAAAACTACACTAAAATCTATTTTGTGTAATAAAGAAATTATTCAACCTGTATTGAATGAATTAGTATTTGATATAAACAATTTAATTATACATTCTTATCAATTTGTTAGATTATATATACTATATTGTTATACTAATAAGTTTGATTTACCAACAATAAATGATAAATTTATTTTATATTGTATAAAAACATTGGGTAAAAAAACATCTAGTGGTCGTAAAGAAAAAGATACAAATTTATTGGAAAAATTACAAGAATTTTATAATAATGAATATCAGCCTTTACTTAATCATGAAAAAACCGATTTGCGAAATAAATCCAATATGTTATCTTATATTTCTACACAAATACATACTTGTATATCAAATAATATACAAGAACATTTTATACAACATTTTTTGCGTTTTATAAATAAAACTACTACAGATATTACAGACGATAAAGCTACTTTATTTAAATTTAAAAAACAACTATTAGAGTGTAGTGAAAATAATGAAAATAATGAAAATGAAATATTTAATAGATGGAAAACCACCCATTTATCTAATATTCTTCCTGAAAATATTAAAAAATCTATACATTATGATGTTAAAGTGCGTCCTTTAGAATATATAAAGGGTATGTTGTATATGAATTTAGTATTAGAAACACAAGAAAATAAATTATTTCAATCTTTACCATTAAGAAATAATATTATTCCGAAACATATTATTTTAGATACAGCTTGTTTAGTTAATTTATTTTGTCCAGAAAAGGATAAAGATGGAAATAAATTCAAAAAGAATGAATTATTTAAAAATATTAAAGATAATCAACATGATATTTGGAATAATTTTATAAATCTTAATCACAAAGTATTCAAAAATACTCATTACAAATTTAATTATCAAATTCAAACTGATGGTATTTCATGTAGTTTATTATTTATTAGAACAGATATTGAAAATAAAAAATGGGGTTCTAATATTCCCAATATAATAGAACAAGAATTCTATAATATAGAAGATTTGTCAAAAGAACAATTAGATACACTAAATGATAGAAATATTGTAGGATTAGACCCTGGAAAAAGGTCATTAGTGTATATGATGGATGATAATGGTAATAAATTACAATATACAGCTCCACAAAGAAAACGAGAAAGTAAAGCTAAAACTAATCAACGAATTTTATCCTATGAGAAAAAGAAGAATAATATAATAGAAAAAGAAACTGATTTATCATTACAAAATAGCAAATCAGTTAATTATGATAAGTTTAAACGATACTTAGTAGAAAAAGATAAATTAAACACCGAAACTTTAGAATTTTACAAAAAAGATGTATGGAGAAAAATGAAATTTAGACAATATTGTTATGGAAATAAATCAATTGATAAGTTTCTTAACAAAATAAAAGAAACTTTTGGTTCAAATATACTGATTGGGTATGGTAATTGGTCTAGGTCCACACAAATGAAAAATTTTATGCCTACTATGAATAAAGGTTTAAGAAAGTTAATTCATAAGAAATATGATACTATTACAATTAATGAATGTAATACAAGTAAAAAATGTTGCGAATGTTATAATGATTTAGAGTATTATAAAGATAATAACAATAAAAAGGTATTTCGTCTATTAACTTGTTCAGAATGCGTGAGACCAGAAGTCAAACAAATCGTATTCAGAACACGAGATGCAAATTCCGCAATAAATATAATGAAATTAGCAAAAGTTTGGATAGAGAAACAAGAACGACCAAACGAATTTCATTCTCATATTTCGTCTTTCACCAGTTTTCCGAACACAATCGGGAAATCTGGAAAAAGTTAGACCATCAATATTGATTTTACACTACCAATAGACAAAATGGATAATATTTATTTTAATAAGTTTGTCTCATTTTTCTTTTCGGTCGGTGTAATTATAAATAAAATATAAAAAACTATTTAAATAAATACTATATGTATAGTATTAATGACATCGTGCCCGAGTTGGTTAAGGGGATGGACTTGAAATCCATTGGGCATTGCCCTCGCGAGTTCGAATCTCGTCGATGTCGTTCAATATAGGGGGATGTAGATCAATTGGTAGATCGCTCGCTTTGCATGCGAGAGGTACTGGGATCAAAACCCAGCATCTCCATACAATGACACCGTGGCCGAGTGGTTAAGGCGATGGACTGCTAATCCATTTCCCTATGGGATCGCGAGTTCGAATCTCGTCGGTGTCGAGATTAAATTATAATTTACTAATAAAAAAATATTAGTAAATTAATTTTATAATAATTATATTTATTTTTTATTTTGACTTCTATAATTATAATGATTTTTAGTTAATATAATTTTTTTATTATTGTACCAATTTTGATTTTTAATATTATATTGTGGCCATATAATATTAGATACTCCATGTTTACTATTATATTTCCATAAAGCATTTGCATGTAAAAAGATTTTATTTTTTTGTAAAAAATCTAAGGTAAGAAACCTGGTCATTTTATAAATATATATATATTAAAATATAATTTTCAATTTAATATAATTTAAAAATATATTGTTAATAGTAATATAATGGAAACCCAAGATTTTTTTTTATTAAATGATCAAAATAATTATAAAATACATGAAACTTTAGTAATAATGTCAAATAATACATATAGTAATATAATATCACAAATAAATATGAATTATTTATTGATAATCCTTTACAATTGGATGTGTAACTAGTTTATTCTTATATAGTAAAAAAGATAAAGAATATATTATGATCGCCCATAAATTATATTATTTACATAATATATAAATGGCAAATAGAAGGTCAAAAAAACTTTCAAAACAACAATTTTGCAAACGTGCAAAAACAAGAGGATCAACACGACACAAATTTTTAAGAATGGTTAATAAAAGAACTACAAAATCACATAAAATTAGAGTTAAACATCTTAAAAGTTATTGTAAAACACATAAAAATAGATCAGACAGAGCATTTTGTAGAAAAGCATTAAAGTTTTCTGGAAAACGTCTAAAAAATGATAGACGTTATGTGCGTATAGGATTAAAACGTAATTCAAAACGTTATAAAGATTTAGTAAGATATTGTAAACATTAGGTAAATTATAATTATAATTATTAATTATAACCTTATGTGTGTTAAATAAAATATATATTAAATATATAAATGGGTAAAAAATTAATTAATGGAGAAAATTTAATAGATGAATCTGTACCTAAAAATGCCGACACGCTATCCACTGCGCTACCCCGTTGTCATATATATAATTATTATAATCTTTAAATATTTTTAATATTATAATAATTTAAATGCAAACTACATTAAAAAATACATTAATTATAAATTCAGTTATTTTAATAACCCTACTTATATATTCACTTAATAAAAAAAAACAATCATGGAAGTTATGGTTTTTTGTATATTTAGTATTATTATCTAGTATAATTGAACAAAATATTGAACCTATATGCAAGAAACCTACAATATATACATCACTCTTTGGAGTATCACATATAGCATTTTCTACGTATCTTATAGTAGGAAGTTTATTATTTGGATATCCCAAAATTCACTTATTTATACTATTGGTAACGCTTGGAGGATGGCTAGTATTTAAAGGTAGATGTATAGCACAAATTAAATATAATCAGGCGTGTGATATAGATGAAAAAAGTCCATTTGTTGATATACAAAATGTAATATTTAATAAAATTTTAAAAATATCGGGAACATTATACAAGTGGCCTCTAATACTATTAGTAATTGCGATTGATGTATATTATATATTAAAATAATTTATTGCTCATTGGTTTTCCAAATAGTATCACATTGAGTACAAATATAGACATAATTTAAATTTATATCATCATATCTTAGATATATAACTTCATTTTTAGATAGTTCACCTAAATCTGATTTTTCATTACTAGGACAAGATTGATTAGGACACTTAATATTTAGTGTTCTAGGCAATGTTGGATCTAATTTAGTATATTCATTAATATCTTGTAAATAGGCTTTTTCTTTACTAGTAATAACAGTATTTAAAACACAAAGATTATCTTTGTTAATTTCATCATAAGAATTGCCACAATTTCTACAATAATAAATTAATTTATTAGAATCTTCTTTTAATAAACGGATATATAACATATTATCACACCCATTACAAAATTTCATATTGATATATATAATTTAATATTTTTAAATATCAATTTTGCATTTAATTATTTTTAAATTAATTAATTAAGGCTTTAATAAAATCTTGTTTTTCACTATTTTGTAATCTTAAATTAACAATTTTAGCAGGTGATAAAAGATAATCTTTTAAATTTACAATAACATTTTCTGGTAATATATCTTTATAATAATGTGAATACATTTCTCTAATAATATCTATAGTTGCATTTTTCATTTCTAGAGTTAAATCAATTCTTCCAGGACGAATTAATGCTGGATCTAAACTATCATAATTATTACTTGTTATAATCATAATTCTACCAGGTGTCTCTCTAATCCCATCAATAATATTTAAAATATATGATAATGTAATATCATCCGTATTATCTTTTACTACATTAAAAATTGTGCTATCATTATAATCATCATCAACTTTTTTTGCTATTTTATTAAGTAATTTATTTTGTATATTTAATTTTTTGTCTATATTATTATCTTTAATCTCTTTTAAATTATCAGAATTTCCATCATCACTATCATTATCTAATACAATTTTACGTTTTTTAACAATTTCACTCATACAATCAATATCTTCAAAAACTATAATTTTTTGAGAAAAATCTATTTTTTTATAATTTTTATTAGAATAATATTCTTCAAAAAAATATTCATTAAATTGAGATTGTGTTTTAATTTTACCTAATGGAATAACTATTATATGCCGATTAAGTTTATTTGCAATAGATTTTATTATACTAGTTTTACCAGTACCAGGAGGTCCGTATAATCCAATACCAAAAGTCCATGGATGACCTTCATAATCATACCAATCTTTATTATTTATAAAAAAATTTAATTTATTAAGTAACATTTTTTTATTTTCAAAAAATAAATTATTAAATGTTCGTGAACTTTTAAATTCACATTCATTCCAAATACTATTAATATTTCTATTACTATTTCTACTATAATCATTATTTTCAGATGATTTATTACCAGTTAATGTATATATAAATTTTTTATTATTTCTAGCTTTATTAATACTTTTTTTATATTCTATATTAATATTATCTAAAAAATTACTTAAATAATCGTGAGAGTAATAATACGAATATATTTCAATCTTAATATTTTCAATTTCAACTTTAGTTTTATCATCACTACTACTTTTTGTTGTAAATACCTTACAATATATATTTGGTTGCACTAGAAATGGGGTAGTTTGATTTACAATAAATTGATTTTTAGATTTCATTATTTCTAAACATTCATCATTATCACGTTTTTCATTTAGATAGTCACCATCAGACCAATGACTTTCGGGATATTCTTTAATAGTATTAATAGAATTATTATCAAAACTATTTTTTGATATATAATCCCAAAATGCTTGAAATCTATCACTAAATATATTATCTGTTTTAGATGAATAATTAGTTACACAAAAAGATGATTTACCTTCTAAAATAATAGTTTTACATTTATTATTTGTAAAATATTCTATAAATTTTTTAACATATTCATCAACATTTTCAACTAAATTTTCATTATGTATAACAAGTGTAATAGTAGTTATAATAATTATACTTAATATATTTTGAAATATAGACATATCTTTAATATTCATAAAATACATCATCTTAAATGATTCAATTAGTCCATTAACACTGTTATTAATCATAATCTATTTAATAAATTTAATTTTAAATAGATTATACAAATTATTTTTTATATTTTTTTAAAATTTTTTTTAGAGAGTCTTTTTTGCTATTATAATTTAATTTAGCATACATATTATAAAGACCAGTTGATATTTCATCTGGATGATCAATTGGTAAACTTCTAATAATTTTTTCATAATTATTAATAAAATTTTGAAGTATTTCACTCCAAAACATTTCAATTACTTCAGAATATATATCTTTATTAAGAGTTCTAACAATCGCAACTTCAATAGTTCTATATTTAATTATATCATTATATTTTTGTAAATCAACATGTTTTTCTGTAATACCCGGTTCATGGCATAAAGGTTTGTTATCTAATATACTTTGTAAAATTAATAATATACTTTTAATATTTAAACAACTAGTCCAGCTTTCTCCTCTCCATGTATTAAGTACTGATAAACATACCTTTTCATTTTTATATAGATTAGGATGAAAACGTGTTTTACCATCATTTGTTAAATATGATACGTGAGGAGGAGAATATGGATAATCTGTAGGAAATTTAAATTTAAATAAAAAATTACCATATTCATATGGTGTATCAGGTGGACCAATAACTAATGCATAACCAGTTAATATATCAGTATCATCGTGGATATAGTAAATACCATCTTTAGAAATATCTCCTTTAATAACCTGTTTAATATCTTTTATTAGACGTTTTTTTGTTTCATTACTAATAATATGGTCAGACATATAGTATAGTAAATTAATATATTTTTAAATTAAAACAAAAAAATTGACATAAAAATATTATAGAATATTATTACAGATAATATGTCCAATGTTCCAATGTTATTTGATGAATATTTAAAACGAAATATATGTGAAAAAGGAGATGAATATACTCATACCCGAATGCCTAATCAAAAATTTAAAATTAGTGGTGGAACATTTTCAATAAAAAATGAAGAAGACTTTTTAAAAAATTATTATAAACATGTCTTTATAAATGGTAATAACGAGCACTTAACTGAAAAACAGTTAATTGAAAAAGCTCCATTAGCTATTGATATTGATATGAGATATGAACCAAATATTACAGAACGCCAACATGATGAAGATGATATAAGAGATTTAATACATCTATATGCAACAGCAATTAGTAATATTTGTGTTATTAATAATAAACATAAAATCGAAGTTTTTGTAATGGAAAAACATGAAGTAAATATATTAAAAGATAAAACAAAAGATGGTATACATATTATATTTGGTATTTCAATGCATAGAGCAGGCCATATTTTAATTAGAGAAGAGGTAATAAAAGAGATAAAAAATCTCTGGCAACACTTACCATTAATAAATTCCGAAGAAGATTTAATAGATGAAGCAGTAACCCGGGCTCATGTGCCTTGGCAATTATATGGGTCAAAAAAACCTGATCATAAAGCTTATTTTATTAAATATCATTATGAGTTAGAGTGGAGTGGAGAGGATCGAAAATGGATATGGCAAATAAATGATATAGAAAAATTTAATACAAAAAAATATTTACCAAAATTATCAGTAAGATATACAAAACATCCTGAAGTAGATTTTCAAGATAAAATAAAAGATAAAATTGAAGAATATAAATTAAATATTAATAAGAAGCAACGCAAAATGTCTAGTAAAATTACTATAAAAAAAACAAAAGGCATTGATTTAAATGATATAACAAATACTCAAAAACTAGATGACTTAGTAAATGAAATGTTAGAACAAATAGAAGAAAGACCAAATGATTATGAACTAAAAGAAACTCATCAATTTGTTATGATTCTCCCAGAAAAATATTGGGGTCCAGGATCATATGATAGATGGATTAGAGTAGGATGGGCTTTAAAAAACACAAGTACAAAACTATTACCTTGTTGGTTAAAATTTTCAAGTCAATCAAAAGAATTTCATTTTAATGATATTGCAAAGATAGTTGATATGTGGAATAAATTTGATTATGATAACCCAGATGGATTAACCGCGAGATCAATTATGTATTGGGCGAAAAATGATAATATTATTCAATATAAAAAGGTGAGAGAAGAGACTGTAAGTCATTATATTGATTTAACAATTCAAAATGCTACAGAATTTGATTTTGCACAAGTTTTATATCAAATGCGGAAAGATGAATTTGTATGTGTAAGTATTCAAAAAAGTGTCTGGTATGAATATCACGGAAATAGATGGTATGAAATTGATTCAGGTAATTCATTACGATTAGCAATATCAAAATGTATGCATGATATTTATATGAAAAAAACTCAAGATTCAATGGAACAGTTACAAAAAATGGATCAAACAGAAGATAATTATGAAGTATTACGTAAGCGATCAAATAAATTAGCAGATCTTTGTATATTTCTTAAAAAGACTACATGGAAAAATAATATAATGCGAGAAGCAAAAGAACTATTTTATGATAGATATTTTGTTAATAAATTAGATCAAAATCCTTATCTATTATGTTTTAATAATTTTGTAGTTGATTTTAAAGAAAAAACTTGGCGGAATGGTCAACCCGATGATTATATTTCAAAATGTACAAATATTGATTTAATTCCATATAATGAAATTAAAGGTAGTGAAACAGAAAATGATATTAATAAATTTATTGATCAATTATTTCCAGATGAAAGTTTAAAAAAATATATGTGGCAACATCTAGCAAGTACACTAATTGGTAATAATGATAATCAAACATTTAATATGTATACAGGTTCTGGTCGAAATGGTAAATCAAAATTAGTAGACTTAATGAGTAAAACCCTGGGAGATTATAAAGCTACAGTTCCAATTACTCTATTAACCCAAAAACGTAATCAGATTGGTAGTACTTCATCTGAGATAGTTCAATTAATGGGGGTAAGATATGCAGTAATGCAAGAACCAAGTAAAGGAGAAAAAATTAATGAAGGTATTATGAAAGAGATTACTGGTGGTGATCCAATTCAAGGTCGTGCACTATTTAAAGAATCAGTAACATTTATTCCTCAATTTAAATTAGTAGTTTGTACAAATACACTATTAGATATAAAGAGTAATGATGATGGTACTTGGAGACGTATTAGAGTATGTGACTTTATATCAAAATTTTTAGAAAATCCATATGGAGATGAACAAAAATTTCCAAAAGAAGACTATCCTTATCAATATGAAATGGATAAACATATTGATGAAAAATTTAGCATATGGGCACCAGTTTTAGCAAGTATGTTAGTAAATATTACATTTAAAAAGATGGGTTCAGTAACAGATTGTGATATTGTACTAGCAAGTAGTGAACAATACAGAGAAGGACAAGATTATCTAGCAGAATTTTGTAAAGATAAAATCAAAAAAGTACATGGATCTAAAGGAATTAAGAAGACAGAATTAGTAGAAGAATTTAGACAATGGTATACTACAAATTATGGTAAAGGTCTTCCAAAAGCTAGAGAATTATATGATCATATGGATAAAAAATATGGTAAATATAAAGCTGGTTGGACAAATGTAGTAATTAATTATGATGAGGATGAAAGTGATGAAGATTAATTAAGGGAAACCCTTAAACCCCAATTAAGGGAAACCCTTAAACCCCA